>Ga0206994_1001_pt1 | contig 92870 bp, 86 predicted proteins | sample Alteio_BWMinCont_4_FD_153485 | JGI IMG/M metagenome (GOLD analysis project Ga0206994, IMG submission 153485) | Enriched cells from forest soil in Barre Woods Harvard Forest LTER site, Petersham, Massachusetts, United States -... | ecosystem: Environmental > Terrestrial > Soil > Temperate forest >...
AGGTGGAGATCGTGGTGGTAGCGGCGAAGGAAGAAAAAGAACTTATAGCAGAGATAGGAACTAATTGTAAATGGTAAATTGTTAATGATAAATGTTACCAGATATTATTAAAAAATACCCCACGAAATTTTGTGGGGTATTTTTTTAATGTTCAATTATCAATGCTCAATATTCAATGTTCAACTGATAAACTTCAAATAGTAGGGAGTATTTTTTCATTTACCATTAACAATTTACCATTTACCATTATTTCAAGAATCCTTTTATCTCTTGCAATTTCAAAAGTGCTTCAACCGGCGTTAACCGATTAATATCTGTGCTTTCTAATAATTTTCTTATCTCATCAAAAGTAGCAGAATGTGCATCAAAAATACTAAGCTGCATTTTAGGCGCACTTATTTGTTTCACAGTATCTTCAATAGGGCTACCAACATGTGTTTCTTCAAGCTGTACTAAAATTTCATTCGCTCTATCGATCAATGATGGCGGCATACCAGCCATACGTGCTACGTGAATACCAAAACTATGTGTACTTCCACCTGGTGCCAATTTGCGTAAGAAAATAATTTTATTGCCAACCTCTTTATTGGTGACATGATAATTTTTTACACCTTCGAATTTATTTTCGAGCTCATTCAATTCATGATAGTGCGTTGCGAATAATGTTTTAGGTGAGTACTGACTCTTATATAAATATTCAACAATACTCCAGGCAATAGATATCCCATCGTAGGTAGATGTACCTCTTCCGATCTCATCCAACAATATCAAACTTCTTGACGTGATGTTGTTGATGATACTAGCAGTCTCATTCATCTCAACCATGAATGTACTTTCACCGCCACTTAAATTATCTGATGCTCCTACCCTTGTAAATATTTTATCTGTTAAAGGGATTTTTGCATCGGATGCAGGAACAAAACTTCCCATGTGCGCCATCAATGTAATGAGTGCCGTCTGACGAAGTATCGCACTCTTACCACTCATATTCGGACCGGTCAGAATAATGATCTGTTGCGTTTCAGGATCTAAAAATATATCATTAGAAATGTACGATTCACCGACGGGTAGATTTCTTTCAATAACAGGATGCCTGCTATCTTTTAGTTCCAATGCATTTCCATCATGCACCGATGGTTTTTTATAATTGAAATGAAGTGCGTTGTTAGCGAAACAAGTAAGACAATCCAAGACTGCCAATACATTTCCGTTCACTTGCATTGGCGCAATATAATCCTGCAGTTCATTTAACAATTTTTCAAAAAGCTGTAATTCTATCTGTAATATTTTATCTTCTGCACCGAGTATTTTTTCTTCGTAAACTTTTAATTCCGGAGTAATATAACGTTCAGCATTCGCCAGTGTTTGTTTACGGATCCATGTTTCAGGAACTTTTGGCTTGTGCATATTGGTTACTTCTAAATAATAACCAAACACATTATTAAAACTTATTTTTAAAGAAGATATGCCTGTGGCTTGCGCTTCCTTCTGTTGTAATTCTAATAAATAATCTTTACCTCCGCTTGATATTTTTCTTAACTCATCCAGCTCTTCGTTAATTCCCATCGCGATCATGCCGCCTTTGCTTGCTAATGCCGGAGGATTTTCATTGATCTCTTTTACAATTTTTTCAAAAATTAATTTGCAAGGATTTAATGAATCACCCAATCTTTTTAAGTATGGATTACCAATTGATGCACAAATTGATTTAATAGCATCAACCTGTTGCAAGCCTTTTGCAATTTGTAAAACTTCCCGTGGATTAACTTTCTTCAATGGCACTTTACTCACCAATCTTTCAATATCGCCGGCCTGCTTGACGTATAGTGATATTTGATTTCTAACATCAACTTCTTTTATCAAAAACTCAACCGTATCCAAACGCTCGTTGATCTTGATAATATTATTTAATGGCAATACCATCCAGCGTTTCAACATACGCGCACCCATTGGCGACACGGTATTGTCTATTACTTTTAGTAAAGTATTACTTCCTTCTGCGCCACCAAACAATTCTAGGTTACGAATGGTAAAACGATCCATCCATAAATGTTCTTCTCTGTCGATTCTTTGTATAGAAGTGATATGTCCTAAATTAGGATGCTCTGTATCTTTTAAATAATGCAATATCGCACCCGCAGCAATAATACCTGCAAACATTCCTTCAACACCAAAACCTTTCAGACTATGCGTTCCAAAATGTTTTAATAAACTTTCAGTTGCATAAGCATCTGCAAATATCCATTCATCTAATGTATAAGTAAAAAACTTAGAGCCGAAAGATTCTTTAAAATTTTTCTGTTGATTGCGTTGAAAAATTACTTCTGCAGGTTGCAGGCTCTGTAATAATTTATCTGCATATTCTTTATCGCCTTCGGCAAGAAAAAATTCACCGGTGCTGATGTCTAAAAACGCAATACCAATTTTATTTTCGTTAAAATGTATGCCTGCTAAAAAGTTATTTTTATTATGCTCTAATAATTTATCGCTTGTTGCAACACCCGGCGTTACTAATTCTGTTACGCCACGTTTCACAATTCCTTTAACGTCTTTGGGATTTTCTAACTGATCGCAGATGGCAACGCGATACCCGGCCTTTACTAATTTATGCAAATAAGTATCCAAAGAATGGTGAGGAAATCCAGCTAACTGAGAGGAATCCGCATTGCCGTTATTTCTTTTGGTGAGTGTAATGCCCAAAACAGCCGATGCGTTTACTGCATCCTGACCGAATGTTTCATAAAAATCGCCCACTCTAAACAACAATATAGCATCGGGGTAACGAGCCTTGATAGCGCTGTGTTGTTGCATTAAAGGTGTCTCGCCGGTTGCTTTCGCCATTGCTTATTTCTAGTTATTAATGGGCAAAAATAAGGTCTTTCCACGCGTAAAAAATACCGTTTCTCCCCAATGTGAATTACTTTTGTGAATAGTTTATTGGTTTAGTCGTTTACTGGTTTATTGGCTTTAAAACAAAAACAGTACCTCGCAAATACTATTAAACAACTAAACTAATAAACCAACAAACCAATAAGATGCGAAAGTTAAGCATGGATGAGCTCAACCGCAAGTCGGTAGATGAGTTTAAAAGATCGGAAAAGATACCTGTTATTGTAGTGATGGACAATATTCGCAGCATGCATAATATAGGCAGTGTTTTTCGCACAGCAGATGCATTTTTGTTAGAAACAATTTATTTATGTGGATATACGGCCCAACCGCCACACAGAGATATCAATAAGACGGCTTTAGGAGCCACAGAAACAGTTGCCTGGAAACATTTTGCAACAACTCTAGAAGCTGTTAAAGAATTACAGGAAAATGGTTATAAAGTATATGCTATTGAACAAGTGGAAAGTAGTATCTCTTTAGAAAAATTCAATATACGTGCCGACGAAAAAACTGCGGTTGTTTTTGGTAATGAAGTAGATGGTGTTCAACAGGAAGTTATTGTTATGTGTGAAGGATGTATCGAAATACCGCAGTTAGGAATGAAACACTCACTCAATATTTCTGTAGCGGCAGGAATAGTTTTGTGGGAGATCGTAAGAAATAAAATTAATTAATTTGCTTTAAAATTATAATATGGCAGCAGCATCTACTATTAAAAATTACTTGTCGCTTGTAAAGTTTAGTCATACCATTTTTGCGTTACCCTTTGCAATGATCGGTTTTTTCTTGGGAAGATTTTCTTTAACAGCACCACAATCCGTCAATCAATTGATGTTTAAATTTATTTTGGTATTGATCTGCATGATCACTGCTCGGAGTGCAGCTATGGCTTTCAATCGTTGGCTTGATGCGAAGTATGATGCACTAAACCCACGTACTGCCATCAGAGAAATTCCTGCAGGAATCATCACCAGCAAAAACGCATTGCTTTTTACAATCGTTTCTTCTTTATTATTTATGATAACCTGTTTTTTTATTAATACACTTTGTTTACTATTATCGCCTGTAGCATTATTTGTTATTTTATTTTATAGTTATACCAAACGTTTTACTGCTTTATGTCATTTAGTATTAGGTGTTGGTTTGAGCCTTGCTCCTATTGGCGCATACATTGCCGTAACTGGGCATTTTGATCTGTTACCTGTACTATTTTCTTTCACCGTTTTATTTTGGGTAAGTGGCTTTGATATTATTTATGCCCTACAAGATGAAGCCTTTGATAAAGAACATCAGTTACATTCTATCCCGGCCGCATTAGGAAAAGCAAATGCATTAAGGGTGTCTGAATTATTGCATGTATTGTCTGCAACTTGTGTTGTATATGCAGGCATTCACGGTCATTTTAGCTGGACATACTGGGCGGGTGTTGCGGTATTTATCGGTATGCTTATCTACCAACATTCTATTGTAAAACCTACTGATCTTAGAAAAGTTAACCTGGCATTTATGACAGCCAATGGGATTGCATCTGTTGTATTTGCTGTATTTGTTTTACTCGACATCTTTATTAATCGTTAATCATGGCGAGAATATTAGCAATAGATTATGGCGGAAAAAGAACAGGCATTGCTGTTACAGATCCTTTACAGATCATTGCTACAGGCCTGCTTACTATTGATTCTAAAGAGCTCATCCCTTTTTTAAAAAAATATCTGACAGAAGAAACTGTTGAATTGATCATCATCGGCTTGCCAAAAAACTGGGATGAAAGCGATACGCATGGTACCCCTTTAGTAGAAGCTGCTATTAAAAAAATACAAAAAGATTTTCCTGCTATACCGCTTAAGACTGTAGATGAACGTTACACTTCAAAAATGGCAAAAGATGCCATGCTGGAAATGGGCATGAAAAAAAAGGACCGACGCATCAAAGGAAATGTAGATGTAATCGCCGCTACTATTATATTGCAGGAATACATGCGAAGCACTTCAAATTTCTAAAAGGAAATATCCTTCTGTTATCATAAATTTGCCAATTGTCTTAACATTAAAATAATGCTCCTTTTAGGAGCCGGAGAGTAAATTATGATTCTTCCAATAGTAGCGTACGGTGCACCGGTTTTAAGAAAAGCTTGCAAAGATATTTCAGCTGATTATCCCGATTTACAAAAACTGATCACAGATATGTGGGAGACCATGTACAACAGTAATGGCGTGGGTATTGCTGCTCCTCAGGTGAATAAAGATATTCGCTTGTTTGTAATGGACAGTCTGCAGATATTCGAGAATATGGAAGATGGTGAAGAAAATGACTATCCGGGAGATCTGGGCTACAAAGGTGTTTTCATCAATGCACATATCACAAAATTAGATGGTGACGAATGGGCATATAACGAAGGATGCTTAAGCATTCCTAAAATACGTGAAGATGTTTTCAGAAGTGAGAAAGTAACCTTATCATACGTGGATGAAAATTTTCAACCATTTACAAAAACATTTTCCGGCATTACGGCCCGCGTAATACTGCATGAGTACGACCATATTGAAGGAAAGTTATTCATCGATTATTTAAAGCCGCTGAAACGCACTATGATCAAAAGAAAATTAGATGATATTTCTAAGGGAAAAGTGAAGGTTGATTATAGAATGATTTTCCCTAAATAGTTTATACTAAGTCAAAACTTAAAAGTGAAAACCTATAAGTTCGTAGGAATCAATTCACTTTTTGGTTTTAACTTTTTACTTATTACTTTATATTGCAGGTATGATAAAAAAGATCATACCTGCTTTTTTTTGTTGTATACATTGTATTGCATCTTATGCACAACAGACAAAAGATACTGCTGTGTATATTGGAGGTAAGAATATCTTGTTATCCGAAGTAGTCGTCAATTCTAAATTAGATGTAGCATCTTTCATCAACAGGGTTAAAAATGATACTACATTTTATAAAGCATTTAAGAACCTTGATATACTAGGCTATACTTCATTGAACGATATCCGTATGCTAAATAAAAAAGGAGAAACAACTGCATCTCTTTACAGCAAGACAAAACAAATAGAACAAAATGGTTGTCGCAATACGCAAATAATAAAAGAGCAGGCTACGGGAGATTTTTATACTAAGAGCCATCACTACAATTATTATACGGCAGAATTATACGCATCATTATTTTTTGCCCAGGGAACAATCTGCGGAGAAAATAATATAGTTGGAGATAAAGACATCTCAACTGAAGGTGTATCCGGAATGGAAAAACACAAGAAACAATTAGAAATGTTGTTCTTCAATCCCGGTAAAAAAATAAATGGCATTCCTTTCATTTCCAACAAAACGGCGATTTTTGATGATGACATGTCGGATAAATATGACATGAGTATCGATATACAAGAACACGATACAACAAACTGCTATGTGTTTTCAATAAAAGTAAAACCCAATTACACAAACGATGTTGTGATAGACGAAATGATAACCTGGTTTGATTGTAAAACTTTTGAAGTATTGGCAAGAAATTACACTTTAAGCTATGATGCAGGTGTATACGACTTTAATGTGCAGATGCAAGTGGAGCTTACTCATTTTGGGGAATACCTTATTCCTTCTTTGTTACGCTATAATGGTGATTGGAAAGTTATTTTCAAGCCGCGTGAACACGGTGTATTTACTGCTACGCTCTTTGATTTTAATAAATAGAACGATCAACGAATTAATGTTACCGTTCCTTTTTCAAAAACTTTCCCGTGAGCATCAGAGCCAGATATAATATATACATAAGCGCCTATTGCTGCATCTTGTCCCTGTATCAATCCATCCCATCCCTGGTTTATATCGCTGGTCGTGAAAATTTTATTCCCCCATCTGTCGTAGATAGAAAAATTTTCGAGATTGAATGTAATGCCCGGCGGAATTCGGAAGATGTTATTTTTCCCGTCAGGTGCAAATGCATTAGGGATAAAAATTTTATCGTACACCTGGATAGTAATATCAGCACTATCCACGCAGTCGTTTTTTGAAATAACACTTAATTGATAAGTAGTAGTAGCCAACGGATCAGCTATTGGAGATAGGTTTGTGGCATTAATTAAACCGTTGGTAGGTGTCCATGCAAAATTCATGATATCTCCTGTAACAGTAGTATGTATTTGCGTAGTATCATACCGTGCTAAAATTATATTATCGGGCGAAAATGTAATAACAGGAATAGGATATATTACCATATTAATTACATTAGAACTGGTTGAAGGAACTGTGTAACAACCTGTATTACTAACATGCACAACACAACTAACCTTATCGTCATTCACTAAAGTATTACTAGTATAAATAGAGTCATTAGTACCAACAGGATTACCATTTAATAACCATTGATAAGATGGCGATGGCCCCACATTAGTTGATTGAGCCGTAAAGGTTGCACTCTTACCAAAACAAAAATCATTGGCCGGAGAATTGATACTTACAGAAGGGGTAAGACTTGGTATAACAGTCATTGTTAAAGTATCACTATTTGCAATATTCGTTGTTACACAATAATAATTACTTGTTAATACACAACTTATTTTATCTCCGGTAACCAAACTAGTAGAAGAATAAGTATTACTAGTATTACCTACATGAACACCATTTAAATACCATTGATATAAAGGAGCACTCCCTCCGGTAGTAGGAGTAGCTGTAAAAACAGTAGATGAACCTTGACACACAGTTGTACTAGGTGTAGTGATAGTTACTGCAGGTGCCACCGGATCAACAACAGTAACAGTAACAGATCCTTTAGCTGTATCATTGCACTGATCAACAATTGCTATAGAATAAGTTGTTGTCGCTGCAGGCGATACTACAATAGCTGCACCATTGTTTCCCGTATTCCATACATAAGTAGTATAAACAGGTTTATTAGCAACGTATGCGACAGGCACACCATAGATAGCCGAGGCTGTTAATGTACTGGAGCTTCCCTGACATATAGTTGCAGGCGTAGCAGAGATAGTATTCATTTCAATTGTACGCCCTTCTATCATCAATTGAAATGGTTCATAAGCGCTTACATATGTATTGCTACAAACATTATCAGGTCCGTTGGTAACAGTATTAAATAGTCCTAATGTAAAATTAACAGACTGTGGTACACAAGAAGGTGCTGGCAAACATGGCAAAAGAGATGGAATGGAAGCGAACCCTGATGCTCCGGTAGAATCAACGGTTATTCCATAACCCGAGCTATCATAATTAGGTTGATTAGGATTAGCACTAAATGTCAGTGTATCACAATTATTTGCAAATATCGAAAAGAATGCTTGTTTATTAAGAGCCGGCGCAGTTGCTGTCATTCCAAATTTAACAGCCATATTTGTAAAAGTAACCTTTGCAGGTGTAGTCATTGACAAAGGATATTTACATTCATTATTAATATTGCCATCATTCATAGATCCCGTGATAGACGCAGTAGGAAGAGTACCTGTAGAAGAAACCAACGGATCTACAATCACATTGCCATTTAATAGATGTTGGTTTAAATTAACTGCATCTATCAATATTGATAAATGATTTTTATTTATTTTATAGGTAAGATACTGATATGTTTTAGCAGGATCCTTTTGCGTATACATTATAGCCTTGTTAATATGCGCTATTGTTTTTTTATTGAGAGAGAAATCAACTTCCCCTTGTTCCGACGTTTTACTTTGATCATCAGAAAATTGCATTTCTCCTGTTGCTGAGGTCCCTATTGAATTAAATTCATCTGTAAAAATCAACTGCTGATAGCCCGTAAATTTATTTTGTTTGATAATGAAGTTCGTTTTAACTGCACCTCTGTCAATGATCATTTCCGCATCGACTCCCGGAAAAATATTAATTATTTTTATACCATCGTCTCCTTCCGAAATATTCGACCAATCGGCTTTTGCTAATACTTTCTCACCACTTGCATCTTCTCCTGATAAGTGCCAGTTATTAAAATAAAAAGTTCCGACAATAGTTTTAATGTACGACTGCTTTTTATCCAGATCAAAACCTACGGGTTCTTGTTGATGGCTTGCTTCAAATATATTTTTACCCTCCGGCATCAACCGCTTGTCAATACTGAGCCATTGTCCATCCTTTTGATAATTTATTTCCTGGTTGGACTTTATAATATAAAATTTAGAAGCTGTATCCTTATCGATATAGTATTTGCTATCGCGCGTACGCTTTGAAATGATCTCAATAGCATTAGGTGTAGGATCATTAGTTGTTACAAAACCTGCATCGGGATGATTCGTGTAATCTTTATTATTTTCTATCCATTTTTCATCAGGCTTTTTATAACTCTTTGAAAAAGATGTAAAATTATATGACGTGGATTTTAATGTATGAGGGTTGCCACTTGGGCTGACTGGCTGAAGAGTTACAGCTACATTTTGTGCAACAATATCATTACTGCAAATAAAAAAAAGAGCCGCAACCATAAAGGCGATAGTCTGGGCATTCTTTTTCATTTTTTTCATTTTTGTACGCTTACAAAGCTATCTTTTAAAAAGAAATAATATTCCTAATTACAAGTTAAGATTAGGTAAAGTAATCTTATGATGCCTAATAAATATATGTAAAGAGTATTTTAAAGGTAGGAAATATTATAATTCCCAACCCGCGGCCAGCACATCCGCAATGTGCATTGTTTTCAAAGGAAGTTCTTTGTTCTTAATATAACCATCGATGTGCATCAAACAACTTAGGTCTGTTGAAATAATATACTCGGCTCCTGTAGCTAATGCATTAGTAACTTTTTGATCGGCCATACCAATAGAGATAGCATCAAACTTTACAGAAAAAGTCCCGCCAAACCCACAACATGTTTCCACATCATTCATTTCAACTAGCTCCAGTCCTTTTACAAAACTTAATAATTTACGGGGAGCTTCTTTTATTTTACATTCTCTTAATGCCGCACAACTATCATGGTAGGTTGCTTTCACCTTCAATTCAGCACCATAATTATCGATCTTCAATACATCAACTAAAAATTCGGAGAATTCGTAAATACGTTTACTAAGATCTTTTATCTTATGATCATCAGGAGATTCTTCTAATAACTTTGTGTAATAGTTTCTTACAAACCCCACACAACTCGCGCTTGGCGCAACAATATAATCAGCACCTTCAAAATCTTTTACAAATTTATTGCATACGGCTTTTGCTTCTTCCCAAAAACCGGCATTAAAAGCCGGCTGCCCGCAACATGTTTGATTGGTATTATAATGTACATCACAGCAGGCTTTCTCCAATACTTTAACCATATTAAAGGCTGTCTGTGGATACAACTGATCTACAAAACATGGTATAAATAAATGAACCTTCATGGGAATAGTTGTAAGTTTTAAGTTCTAAATCTTAAGTTATGAACAGTTAACTATTGTTGGTTTACTTATAACTTACTACTTAAGACTTTAAGGATGTAGGGATAGCTGTATCATTTTCAAAGCAGTAATAGCGGCTTCTTCACCTTTGTGACCATGTTTTCCACCTATTCTCTCTTCTGCCTGTTGTTGATCATCAACCGTTAGCACACCAAAAACTGTTGGTACCGGCAAAGATAAATTTAAGTGCAGTACGCCGTCAGTAACGGCCTTGCATACATAATCAAAATGAGGTGTATCACCTTTTATAACACAACCTAACGCAATAAATGCATAAGGTTTATCTGCTTTATTTTTATGCGCTTCCCATACTCTTTTAATAGTAAAAGGAATTTCGAATGCGCCCGGAACTGTTATTGTTTTAGACTGGATCTTATTTTCCCACAGCACTTTTCTACAGCCTTCATCTAATTTATTAACGATGGCGGCGTTCCATTCTGTACGTATAATAATTACATAGGCATCCGATGGAAGTTGGATGCCTGCTGTATTATTATATAAGTTTGATGTTGTTACTAATGACATGAGATCGATTATTAATTCATCATTTAATTCTAATTCAATACGCCTAACTGCGCAAGATATTTATCCGCATCTTTTGAATGCGTACTATTTGGGTAATCATTTTTCACTTTCTGAAATAATTCGATCGCATCAGATGTTTTACCGATAGTTTCTGCAAATAACGCAGCTTTAAAAAATCCTTCAGATGCGCTGAATTCGTCTTTTTCGTTTACCGTTGCAGATTTTTTGTAGGAAGTAAACGCATCGTCATTGTTATTCATCTCTGCATAAGCATCGCCCAACATTGAATAGGCCGCACTTTGCACCTGTGTAGCGTTTGTAGAAAAATCTTTTAATTCTTTAACTGCGTTTGCATAATCACCATTGTGTAAATAGCAAGCGCCTGCAATGTATTTTGCTCTGTTTCCCGCAGGTGTGTTGCCATAAGTAGATGCAATTTTTAATACGCCGGTAACATCAGTACCGCCATTTAATACGATATTGATAGAATCTTTACTGAAACCAGTCTGGCTCATTTTATCAAAAAGCCCTTCTACAGGAAAAATAAGATCATCGGCCTTAGCAATTTTAGGCGCCAGGATAAAGTTGGTATAACCTAACCATAAACCACCTAATACTATAATAGCTGATCCTATATATATAACCTGGTTACTAAATCTAGCCCAAAAGTCTTTCGCTTTCTCAACTATTTGTGTTTCTTCCATCATTTGTTTTTATTTTTTTCGTTTAAATAGTTATGGTACTAGTCTACTATAAATGGATAATCTTGTTGTGCATATACATCTTTCAACAATTCATCATCAGCAGGCCAAGGACTTTCTTCTGCAAATTTTACACACTCTTCAACTTCTGTTTTTACTCTTTCGTCAATAGCCGCAATAACTTCATCTGTTACTTTATGCTCTTTTTTCAAAACAGCCAATACGTGATCGATCGGATCTCTTTCTTTATATTCTTCTAATTCTTCTTTTGTACGATATTTTTGAGGATCACTCATACTGTGACCTTTGTAACGGTAGGTCTTAATTTCTAATAAAGTCGGACCACCTTTTTCTCTTGCTCTGTTAACTGCTTTTAATACCGCATCATGTACGTTTTCAGGACTCATTCCATCTACGCTATCAGCAGGCATTTCATACCCATCAGCAATCTTATAAATATCCAATACATTCGTAGTGCGCGCTACAGAAGTACCCATCGCGTAGTTATTATTTTCGCAAATAAATACTACAGGTAATTTCCACAACATAGCCATATTGAATGTTTCATGCAACATACCTTGTCTTGCAGCACCATCGCCAAAAAAGCAAAGAACAGCATTATTTGTACCTCTGTATCTTTCAGCAAAAGCCAAACCTGCACCAGTTCCTATTTGTGCTCCCACAATACCATGTCCACCAAAAAAGCCTACATCTACACCAAAAAAGTGCATACTTCCACCTTTTCCTTTACTACAACCCGTGGCTTTACCATATAATTCAGCCATACAAGATTTTGCAGAAACGCCTTTAGCAACTGCCAAAGCGTGATCGCGATATGCTGTAATAAACTTATCATCAGGATTTGTAGCCGTCATACAACCGGCAGCAACCGCTTCCTGTCCTATATATAAGTGACAAAAACCGCGTATTTTTTGCATTCCGTACAATTGGCCGACTTTTTCTTCAAATCTGCGCAATAAAAGCATTAATTCGTACCAATAAAGGTATGTTTCTTTAGAAAACTTTGTAGCCAATGGGATTAAGTTTTAGGGTGCAAAGATAAGAGGAAAAATTAAATGAAAAAGGCAAAATTAGATATTGAATATTTAATATGGAATATCGAATATTGGAGCCCGACTTTTGGGTTTTGACTTTCTACTTTTGGCATCCAATTTTGCTCTACGAATAAGTAACTTGCACTCTGATGCATCGCCTCTCCAAAATAGTAACCACCCAGTTCAAAAATTATGCGCTTACTTCATTCAGTTTTACTGAAAGAGTAGTAGGAATTTGCGGGCCTAATGGGAAGGGGAAGACCAATCTTTTAGATGCCATTTATTACCTGAGTTTTACCAAAAGCTATTTTTCCAGATCGGATTCGATGAACATTTTGTTTGGTGCCGATGGGTTTAGGTTGGAAGGTGATTTTGGAAAAGAAAAAGTGATCTGCATACATCGCGGTGTAGGGAAGAAAGAATTGTTTTTAAATGATGTACCGTACGAAAAATTTTCTCAGCATATTGGCAAGTTTCCTTGTGTTATGATCGCACCTGATGATATCGAATTAATTACCGGCGCTAGTGAAGAACGCAGAAAATTTATTGATACGGTTTTAAGTCAGATGGATGCAGATTACCTGCAACAATTGATACAATACACCAAAGTATTACAACAACGCAACAGTTTACTAAAACGCTTTGCAGAACAAGGAAAAACAGATTGGCATTTATTGGAAGTGCTGGACGATCAATTAATAAAACCGGGAGAATACATTTATGCCAAACGAAAAGATTTTACTGCAGCACTAATACCTTTAGTTCAAAAATTTTACAACCAGATAGCAGATAATGATGAGGCTGTAACATTACAATATGAAAGTCAGTTAAACACTAATAATTTTCAGGCTATCATTAATCAATTCAGAGAAAAAGATTTTATACTGCAACGCACTAATGGCGGCATACATAAAGATGATATTTCCATACAATTAGACGGACAAATATTTAAGAACATTGCTTCACAAGGACAAAGAAAAAGTTTATTATTTGCGCTTAAATTAGCTGAGTTCGAATTATTAAAAACGAAGAAAGGCTTTGCGCCACTTCTTTTATTAGATGATGTTTTTGAAAAATTAGATAACAGCAGAATGCAAAATCTGTTACACTGGGTTTGTAACGAAAACAAAGGACAGGTTTTTATTACCGATACACACCAGGATAGGCTTGAGCTGGCACTAACAGCATTAGATACTACTTACCAGATCATATCAATTTAATGGTAAATTGTAAATGGTAAATGGTAAATTTACACAACTAATGGCCTCTATAACCATTTACAATTTATCATTTACCATTTATAATTATTACCGTGGGTGAATTTTCAATGCAAGATGCTATACAGCAATTTCTAAAGCAGAGCCGCTTAAAGAGTGGTATGCAGGCTTTGCGCATTGAAGAAATATGGGAGCAGATAATGGGTAAAACAATTGCCAAATACACCGACAAAATTGAGATCATTAATCAAACCTTATTTATCAATACAGCAGTGGGGCCATTAAAAAATGAATTGCTTTATCAGAAGGATAAAATTATAGAAAGAGTAAATGAAGCACTGGGAGAGAAAGTAATTACAGAGGTCGTAATTAAGTAATAAGTGAAAAGTGAAAACCAAAAAGTACAGGAGGTTTTTAACTTATAGGTTTTCACTTTTGAATTTTGACTTTGATTTACATTCTGATCCTTGGATCGACAATCGCATACAATACATCAGCCAATAGATTAATAAGAATAAATATACAGGCGCTTACTAACACAGATCCCATCACCACAGGATAATCCAATTTCTCTAAAGCATCTACCGTTATTTTACCGATGCCTTTCCAGCCAAAAATATATTCAACAAAAAATGCTCCGGCTAATAATTCTGCAAACCATCCAGTGATAGCAGTGATGACAGGATTCAATGCATTGCGTAATGCGTGTTTAAATATGACTGCATTTTTGGATAACCCTTTTGCATAAGCTGTGCGGATATAATCCTGATTTAAAACATCGAGCATACTACTGCGCGTCAGTTGTGTTATAATTGCCAACGGGCGAATACCTAATGTAAAGGCCGGCAGAATTAAATTCTTTAAGGTTAAATATTTTTGACCTGTTACTTCATCAATATCAAACCAACTACCTGTTAAATTCAATCCTGTAAAAGGATGCAGTACCACGCCAAATAAAAAAGCAATAACGATCGCCATAAAAAAGGAAGGTGCTGATATTCCCGCAATACTTGCAAACACCGCAGAACTATCTAACCAGGTTCCTTTTTTTACTGCTGCTAAAACACCAAGCAAAACACCAATTATTGTTGCAAACAACATAGCAGCAATGGCTAATAATAACGTACCCGGCAATGCTTCCATTAAAACGGCACCTACATTTTTTTTCGTTTGATAACTCTTGCCTAAGTACGGAATTTTTAACCCGATCTTTGTATTGCCTCCAATAAATAACCCTTGCAGTTCTTTTTTAGCAATATCATTTTTAGTGTGGATACAAATGGGTGAAACATCATTTACATACAAAACAAACTGTTTCCATTTTGGTTGATCGAGATACAGATCTTTACGGATATTATCCATTGTTTTTTTGTCGCCTGTTTGTCCAACGATCAAACGCGCGGGATCCCCAAATCCCTGAAACATAATAAAGACGAGGATCACAACACCGAGTAATACCAATAATGAATAAAGTGCTTTCAAATTAATTGTTGAATTGTTTTATGCTTTATTGTTGTACCCCACCTTGGAGCTTCCACTTTTCCCTTACTTTGAAGCCTTCCCAATATCAGCCACGCCCCATTTATTTTCTACAACAGGACCATTCATTAAAAACAAAGTAGGTGTTGTACGTGCGGCAGTTTTGATCGCGGTCATATCGCAAGTATACACCGGCACATCTATTTTTTTCTTCACATTGATAAAGCTATCCACTTTTATATTATCTGATGTAATCACATAAATATTTTTCTTCTCTGCTCTCGCCTTTTTTACAATGTTGGAAAAATTATTTAACCAGTTATAAACGGACCTCTTATCTAACGTATTTAAAAAGAATAAATAATATTCACCTTGCTGAGATAAAGTCGTTTCTGTAGAATCGTTACCATTAGCATCAGTTAAAGAGAAATCATTAATAGCCGGCACTTTGCCATTCCCTTTTTCAACAAGCACCTTTTTTTGCTCTACAAACTGCCAGGTCGAATCAGGCAAATTATCTGTTGTAAATTCTTTTGTTTCACCACCTTTTTTATACACGAATGAATATGCGAACTTATCAGATGTAGCATCTGCAGGCATTTCACGCAATTTCAATAGATTGTTTCCTATTTTATAAGGCAGACAATCTATTAAAGGCAAATGCTCTAATGTGTATGATTGCATATAAACAACAACCATTACTGTTAGTACGACTACACCAAAATTAGACATGGCCTGAAATAGCGGATTAATATATTTTCTTCCAACCAAAAGAATAATGATCAACGCTAATAACACTAAATTTTTAAGAAATGTCTGCAGATCAGTTATCGGGAAACAGCTGCCAAAGCAACCGCACTCTCTTATTTTTCCTGTAAATAAAGAATACGCTGTTAAAAAGGTATAGAATAAGGTCATGTAAAATAATACCCACACTACAATATTTTTTCTCCAGCCAATTAGCAATGCAACACCGGCAAGTACTTCGATCGTGATCATTACTATTGAAAAGCCTAATGCAAAATCACGCAAGCTATTCATCACAGATCCCATTGCTCCTCCGCCATCACCCCAGGCTTCAAAAAATTCCTGTGTTTTATACGCCAACCCCAATGGGTCCATAGCTTTTATCAATCCGGAAAAAATGAATAGTATACCAACAATTACACGCGAAATATTTACAATAATCTTCATGATCTTAATTTTTTCTTTTGGGGTTTGACTTTTCACTTTAAACTTATTTATGTTTCCCTTCTTCAATCAATATTAAAGCAAATGCCGCGTAATTAATAATATCGTAAAAATTAGCATCAATTCCTTCGCTTATTAATGTTTGTCCTTTATTCGCAATTATTTGTTTAATGCGCAAAAGCTTCGCTAATGTGAGATCTGCAAAACTTTCCTGGCTCATTTCTCTCCATGCTTCACCATAATCATGGTTTTTATCGAGCATTAGCTTTTTAGCGATGTCGGCTTGTTCATTATATAATTTTTCTACTTCTGTTACAGATAATTCTTCCATATCATCATTATCAATTCCCAATTGTATCAACCCAATAATAGCATAGTTTAGGATCCCTTTAAATTCACTCCGAATGTCATCACCAATTTTTTGTTCTCCTTTTTCTTGTATCGTACGGATACGCTTTGCTTTAATATAGATCTGATCAGCTATGGAAATGATCCTGTAAACTCTCCAGGAAGTGCCATAATCCTTCGTTTTCTTTAAAAAAATATCTTTACAAGCTTGTACTGCCGAATCGTATTGCTGAATTGTGTTCATCGTTTGGTAAATGTCTTATACTTTTGTTGAACTCAAAATTAATCGTTTACGCTGATGTACACACTTAACTGCAAAGGAAAATTGTTAATAATTGATAAACCACTTGTAATGGGGATCATCAATGTTACGCCCGATTCATTTTATGATGGCGGAAAGCATAACAGTCTTGATAACATCATCGCTTTAGCAGAAAAAATGGTTACTGATGGAGCTGACATACTGGATATTGGCGGACAAAGCACGAGACCAAAAAGCGAACGTATTTCTGCAGATGATGAATTACAGCGCATATTGCCAGTGATCAAAGCTATTCATCACCATTTCCCTCAGGTGGTTATTTCTATTGATACTTACCATAGCAAGGTTGCCCGGGAAGCAGTTGCAGCAGGAGCTTCAATGGTAAATGATATCAGTGCAGGAAATATGGATATTGACATGATCCTGGCAGTTGGTGCGTTAAAAGTGCCATACGTTTGTATGCACATGAAAGGGACTCCTGATACCATGCAAAAGGATCCTGTTTATGATGATGTGGTGAAAGATGTATTAGATTTTTTTATCAGCAAAACCAATGAATGCAAAAAAGCAGGAATAGTTGATGTGATCATTGATCCCGGCTTTGGATTTGGTAAGACTATCCAGCACAATTTCCAATTAATAAAAGGATTAAATACTTTTTCCATGCTGCAAAAACCCATTTTAGCGGGTCTTTCAAGAAAATATAGTATCTATAAAACATTGGGAATAACAGCGGAAGAATCGCTGAATGGCACAACCGTGGTAAATACTATGGCACTCATGAACGGTGCATCAATACTAAGGGTACATGATGTGAAAGAAGCTAAACAGACAGTAAAATTGTTTACTGAATATCGATAGTATCTTTTATTAATGATTAATTTTGCAGTAGATATTTTAACACATACTAATCCCGTTTTAACGACTAAATTATTGCTATATGGATCTTTTTACTTTCTCTAAAAAAGCAGCAATGCTTTTTTGCTTTTTATTAGTAAGTATTTTTCAGGTTGCTGATGCAACTGCCATTCAATCTACCGGAGCAGGTGGAGCCTGGAATAATACTGCTTCATGGTCGCCGGCTCAGGTGCCTGTTGCGGGTGATGTTGTTACAATAAATAGTGGCTCACCCATTACTGTAACCACTGCCGCCACTTGCGCTACTATTACAATAAATTCGGGCGGTATCCTTACTTTGAATGGTGGCAACATAACAATTTCTGCAACTTTTAATGAAAACGGAACGCTTAATTGCATGACAGGCTTTACTGTTCTTGGGACAGGTAGTTTTACATTAGCCAATAATAACAATGCCTTTTTAATGATAGGCGATGCTAATGGCATAACCACTAGTCCTACAGCATCCGGTAGTATTCAAAATACAGGAGCACGTAATTATCCGGCCACTGCTAATTATATTTATGATGGAACAGTAAACCAAAATACAGGAAATGGATTACCTAATACAATAAATGGAGGAGGTTCACTTGTAATAAACAATACAGGCGCAGCAGCAAACAACATTGTTATATTAGCATCGAACAAGACTATTCAAAATGTAACATTACAGGCGGGTATTTTATCACTTAACGGAAAAACAGTTATAGTAAATGGTACAATACTAAATACCGGAGGAAATCTTGCAACAACAAGTGGCGGTGCAGATGGAGGGACTTTTAACATTCAAGGTGCTACTATTACTGGGCCTACAACTTTTTATAATCTTTCTTGTAATTCATCGAATTCTACGATCACAACTTCTGGTCTTTCCGCTCCATTGATTGATGGAACTTTATCTATTACTGGCTCTCGTTTCAGCGGAACTAATTCACCAAGGTATGCGGTAGGATCTACTCTAAGTTATGCCGGCTCTCCTAATAATCGAGGATTGGAATGGAATGCTGATCTTACTACTCCCCCTACTATTGGTGTAACACAAGGTTATCCTGATAATGTATTTATTAACAGTGGTTCTGATTTTGACATCTGTAACTATGCTCTGAATGGTAACGTAGGCGCTATTCCCAGAGGCTTAAATGGCAATCTTACCGCATCAGAATTGACAATGTTGGATTGGATAAATTATTTTACAGTTGGTCCTTATTATCACAACCCACTACTTATTCAAACAGGTTCTTTTACCGTGGGTGGAAATATGATAGTAAATGCAGGGGGAAATATTAATATGTCGAGAGCGGGAGCGGCCAGCTGCGGAGCTTTTACTATAAAAGGCAGTTTAACAATTAATGGAGCTGGTGCGAATGTGGATTTAGACAGTATGACTACTCTATTTAGTGTCGGGAATGGCATAATATTAAATAATGGCGTAATAAATGTAGGATATACAGGCGTTGCATCAAACCTGCAAGTGACGGGAGATATAGTTCAAAATGGAGGCTCTATTAATGACTCATCAGGAGTAATGTCTTTAACAGGCAACTGGACCCAAACGGGAGGAACATTTAGTGCAACCGGAGGCACGGTTAGCTTCACTGGCACTTCAGGAAATCAAACAATAACAACAAATACTGCAGGTGGCGAGACTTTTTATAATCTAACTATAAATAATACAGCAGGCAATGTTATATTGGCTAATAATGTCAACGTTAATAATCAACTCACATTTACAAAAGGGTTAATTGTTACAAACGCAAATACTGCAAGTGTTGGTTCATCAGGTTCAATAATTGGTGCCGCGCAAAGCACTGGATGGGTAGATGGTAATTTGCAAGAAGGTATAGCTACTACAACACCTTATGTATTTGCAGTAGGAGATGCTACAACATACGCTCCTGCTACGCTGACATTTAGTTCTGTAACTACACCAGGCAATATAACAGTAAATACTAATACGCCCTTTACCAGTACACCCGGCCTAGCTTCATTTGCATTATCACAGACTGCTTATGCAAATAGGAATTGGACCATGACTAAAAATAGCGGCGCGTTCGGTAATTATACAGGTTCTTTTAATTATGGTACCACAAGCTTAATAGGTGGTGCAACTGTTAGTACATTAGAAACCGGAGTATATGATGGTGCAACATGGACCTACCCATCTTCCAGTGGAGCAGGAACAACGGTTACAGCAACTGGCATTGTACCATTAGGAGGTTCGCCAACTTCAGTAGCATTGGCAATATGTGCGCCTCCAACAATTTATAATGTAACAGGTACAGGAACATATTGTGTAGGAGGAACACCTGTTGGTTTAGATAATTCTCAAATCGGAATTAACTACCAATTACAAACAGCCGGTCCAACTAATGTAGGAAGTCCGGTTGCAGGTACCGGAGCAGCTATCAGTTTTGGAAATCAAACGATTGGTACCTATACCGTGGCAGCAACAAATGCAGCAACTTCTTGCACAAGCAACATGGCAGGTTCGGCTGTTGTAACAATTAGTGGAGCACCTTCAATCGTTACGCCTCCTGCTACACAAAATGTATGTTTTAGCAGTATTGCTCAAAATGCGGCTCTATCTTATAATACTCCTGTCAATGCTCCTACAAATTATTCCATAACATGGAATGCTGCTGCATTGACCGCAGGATTTACAAATGTTGCAAGTACCCCATTACCTCCGATTGGTACTGACATTCAAATTCCGGTACCGGCAGGAACTATTTCTAGTACTTATTCAGGTACAATTATAGTGACTAACGCTGGCGGATGTACGAGCGCAGGCAATACATTCACATTAACAGTTAATCCTCTTCCAACCATTTCAGGATTCGTATCAGGCAGCATATGTTTTAGCACCAGTGCGCAAAATTATAATCTTGCATATACCGGAACTACAGGTGTTCCAACAACATATTCTATCATCTGGAATGCGCCGGCAAGTTTAATTAATGTGGCCACTACATTATTACCGCCATCTCCTATTTTAATTTCAATACCAGCTAACGCAACTGCAATAAATAATACCGGAACGATCTATGCAACTAATGCAAATGGTTGCACAAGCACCGGAAATATTATTACTATAGATATAAACGCTTTACCAACGCCAACTTTTACAACAGAGCCTGGAACAAGCACTTGTCTGAATACAGCTGTTACTTATGCTACACAAGCCGGCCAGACAAATTACGTCTGGAGCATACCTGGCACAGCAGGAGTAGATTATACAATAGTATCCGGAGGGTCTAGTTCAGATTATACCACAACATTAAAATGGTTAACAGCCGGCAGCAAAATTGTTTCGATCAATTATAGCAATGCTAATAATTGTGCGGCGGCAAGTTCTGTTTCCTCAACACCAATAACTATAAGTGCAGGTGTTAACGCAAGCAATCTTACCATACCATCAACAACACCTGTTTGTGCAGGCCTTAATAGCTCAACCGTTACTGTAAACTCTACAACATTACCGTCAGATACTTATACAGTAACTTATAATCTTAGCGCACCAAATACAGCAACGGGTTTTACTGCAACAATGACTTTCGCAGCAGGTACTGGTTCTTTTGTAATACCTGCTATATACTTGGATAATGCGGGCTCTACAAGTATAACAATAACAGATTTACAAAATGGCACTTGCAATACAAGTGGACTTTCAACAATAGGTTCAATTTCAGTCACTGCCGTCAATCCAACATTCATACCAGAACCACCAGCTACTGCTTGCATTGATTCAAATATGATTTATACTACACAACCCGGACAATCAAATTATGTATGGAGCTTTTCGGGAATTGCAAATTCGGATTACTCAATTATATCAGGAGGAACTTCAACAAACAATAGCGTAACATTACAATGGCTAAATACGAATGGAGACAAAACTGTAACGGTAAACTATACCAATACAAATTCCTGCACTGCAACAAATCCAACAATATCAACACCGACTAAAATAATTATTTGCAACATTCTCCCTTTATACATACCAAGCGGATTTGCTCCAAATGGCCAAAATCATATATGGCACATAGTAAACAGCGAAGATTATCCAAATATGCAGGTACAAATATTTGATCGTTGGGGGCATAAAGTATTTGAATGCAGAGGATATACAGCCTGGGACGGAACTTTCCAGGGACAAAATCTATCAACAGGCTCTTACGCTTATGTAATTAATGTAAATGACGATAGATACAAACAAATACTAAGAGGTACTGTTACTATAATTAGGTAAGCAAAGCTTAAGAGAATAATTAAAAGAAGAACTGACTTCCACATATAGAAAGATATTAACTACTTAAAAAGGAGCCGCAAAGAAAGATCTAGTGTCCCTTTGCGGCTCCTTTGCGATTTATCGGTGCTCTTTTCTGTTTATATAACTCAAAGCCCATCCTATAAAATGATAATATAGCGCCGACAATACAAGAAAGTGCTAAACAAAAAAGCAGGTTCTAACATCCATCACTGAATATTAGAACCTGCTTTTAATATTTATCAATTAATTATTTTATTGAGCCGGAGCACCTTGTGGAGCTCTTTGCATTTGAGGATGAGCTTTTCTCAAAGAATCCATCATTTGCATTTGTTTTGCTCTTTCTAATTCTTGTTTTGCTTTTTGTTCTGCATGATATTGTTCACCGCTCATTACATCAACTATCTCAACATCAAAAACAAGATTTGTATTTGGAGCGATCTTAGCACCCGAACCATTTTTACCATACGCTAAAGATGAAGGAATATAAAATGTTCCTTTGCTACCTTTCTTCATTTGTCTTAAACCATCAATCCATCCCGGAATTACATTCATCTCACTCATATCAACCGCAAAAGGGCCTACATGCTTAAATTTAGGATCAACATTAGAATCAAAAACTGTATCTACTAAGGTTTTGCCAGTGTAGTTAACCATAACAACATTTGAGCTATCGATTTGCGCACCAGTTCCCGGTTCTGTAATTGAAACATACGTTCCCCAATCTCCTTTTGTAGCTGTAATATGCTTAGTAGCCAAGTAATCAGTTAATATCTTATCATCAGTTTTTAATTGATCTGCATTGTCAGTCAATTGTTTTTTGATCAATCCTAAAGTTTTTTGATATGCTTTAGCCTTAGATACAGCCAGATGAGTGTTTTGTGCACTATCTTTTTGCTCCTCAGTTTTAAATACGTTAGTTACAGTAAAATACTGATAAACATATTGTCCCTTTTTCATAAAAGGAGCTGCCTGACCTTTTTTAATAAGTGTATCAGTAGAAATTCTTACAACAATACTATCTCCAACATATACTTTCGCAAATATTTTTTTGAAAGCCGGGGGAAACTGATCAGGATTGTAAGGCGCGTATTGTGGCATTCCATTATCGCGGGTGCTATAAAGAACACTGTCATTATAAGTAGCAAGAATATTCAATTCAAGAAAATCTCCTGCAACTGCTTTTGCACCAGCTTCTTTACTGATAACTTTATATTCCAGACCGTCTTCGGCATGTTTGTATTTCCCCTTACATGCTGTAAATAATACTACAACAGCAAGTAATAAATAACTGATTTTTTTGTTCATTTGGTTTAATTTAAAATTTATAAGTACTTAATTGATCTTTGTTTTCTTTCATTGCCGCAATAAATTTTGCCGCTACTTCTTCTAAAGGTTCTTTACTATTTCCGCCGGCCGCATTGTAATGGCCTCCCCCATTAAAATATTTTCTTGCAAAAGTATTAACATCAAAATCTCCTTTACTTCTAAAAGAGCTTTTACGTTCCTCACCTCTATCTATAATGATAGCAGCGAATTTTATTCCTTGTATACCTAACGGATAATTTACTAATCCTTCTGTATCGCCGGTTTTAGCATTATATTTTATAAGATCACTCTGTGGTATCACTATTAGAGCCGTATTGTATTCATAAAAGAGTTCCATTCTGTTACTTAGTATATTTCCTAAGAAACGGTAACGGCTCTCTGTATTATTATCAAATATTGCTTCATGAACATCGCTGTGTTCTAATCCCTTATCTTTTAATGCAGCTACCATTCTATGCACACTTGCAGATGTAGATGGGAAACGAAATGATCCTGTATCAGTCATTACGCCGGCATATAAGCATTCTGCAATTTCTATATTTATTTTATCAGTGTTACCTGAATTTACTATAAAATCATATACCATTTCACATGTGGAACTTTTGCTGGTATCACTAACGCCATAAACAAATTTATCAACCTGCGGTTCCTGATGATGATCTATCAAAATACGAACAGCCTTTGAGCTATCCAATTTAGGTTCCATTTTTTTTGTACGACTAAGCGTATTAAAATCAAGACAAAATATCCAATCGGTTTCATCTATAACCGCATCTGCCTTTTGAGTATGGGCCTCATAATCAATAACTAATTTACTATCCGGCATCCAGTTTAAAAAATTGGGCCAGTTAGTTGGCGAAATAACAGTAACTGTATGACCTATCTGTTTTAAAAAATGATATAGCCCCAAAGTAGACCCCATAGCATCGCCATCAGGTTTTTGGTGCATTGTAATTACTATCTTTTTTGGTTGAGATAGAAGTGGGTATAATTGTTCGATTGATAGCATAAAGCGGGCAAAAGTACTTTTAATTAATCAATTAGCAAATACCGAGATCGGGGATTTAACAATTTACTCATTTCCTAATTAAATTAGACCTTATCTTTGCACCTCAAAATTATTAACTGAATGAGTAAGAGAACGTTTACGATGATCAAGCCAGATGCGACTACCAAAGGCAATACTGGTGCTATTTTAAGTATGATAAATGCTGCAGGTTTCAGGATCGTGGCAATGAAAATGTTACACCTTGGTGCTGATAAAGCTGGTGAGTTTTATGCCGTGCATAAAGAAAGACCTTTTTATGGTGAGTTAGTAGAATTTATGAGTCAGGGACCAATTACTGCTGCTATTTTGGAAAAAGACAATGCAGTAGAAGACTTTCGTAAATTGATCGGTGCTACCAATCCTGCACAAGCTGCAGAAGGTACTATCCGTAAATTATATGCCGCTTCAATTGGAGAAAATGCTATTCACGGAAGTGATAGTGATGAGAACGCTGCTATTGAAGGTGATTTCTTTTTCAGCAAATTAGAACAGTTTTAAGTTTTAAAATCCAAAAAACAGTAGATCTAATTCCAAAACTGGAGTTGAATATTGTTCAAAGCAATTTTTAATAATAAAAAAAGACAAATTCAATAATGAATTTGTCTTTTTTTATTATTTTATCTGTTTTTATTTCTGTTGAAGAAACAACAACCGAACTCAATGTTACTTATTGATTTATATTCCCAATAATAATTTGTATGCCAAACGGTCCACTGTTCCTGTATACTGATACTCCATTAAAAGGATCTCCTAAAGATTGTCCATGGCTACCTACGCGAAATCCATTAGAGTTCAAATAATTTTCTATTTGTATAGCTGCTTCTCCCCCATTACTACCTTGCATAAGCATAATACCAACAACAGAATCCGTAGAGGAAGCCTGCTTACTAACAACCATTTGTAATAATTTTTTTAGATCTGCAGTTGTTAATAATATCTTGTTATTAACATCGCTAATACCCGGGCTGTTGCTGCCATTTCCATCAATTATACGAATGCCCCCAGACGGTAAAGTGTCATTTGATAAAGTAGAAAGATTTGTTGAATTTGTTTTACTAAAACCATTTTTTGCTGTTAAAGTAAATATTGCGATACACGCAATCAATAGAAGTTTGTTCATATAGTTAATTTTTTATTCGGCTAAACTAAGTTCTTTATTTGATACATACAATAATTATTTGTCACCAATTATAATCGGCATTAATACCAGCACAATTACCCTTAATTGTGTTGGTTATGGCTTATTTATAACAAAAAAATAAAGAATTTTTATTATATGCTAACTCTCCGTATTTCTACATAATAAAAAAGCAAATCCAATATGAATTTGCTTTTTTATTATTCGTTATTGATAATTCGATTATTGATCAAGATTTTCGCAGGATCAATCATTTAGTTTCAATACTGCTAAGAATGCTTCCTGTGGCACTTCTACATTCCCGATCTGCTTCATTCTTTTTTTACCTTCTTTCTGCTTTTCCAATAGCTTACGTTTACGACTAATATCACCACCATAACATTTAGCAGTTACGTCTTTACGTATAGCACTAATATTTTCTCTCGCTACAACTTTCGCTCCAATAGAAGCCTGTATAGCGATCTGAAATTGCTGACGCGGCAAAAGATCTTTTAATTTTTCACATAGTTTTCTTCCGAATTCATGTGCCCTGCCTCTATGAATCAATGCACTTAACGCATCTAATTTATCTCCATTCAGCAAGATGTCCATTTTTACAATATCACTTGCACGATATTCTAAGGGATGATAATCAAAGGAAGCATAACCTCTTGTGATGCTTTTCAGTTTATCGTAAAAATCAAAAACAATTTCAGTTAAAGGCATATCAAAAGCAAGCTCAACTCTTGATGGTGTTAAATATTGCTGACTAACTAATATTCCGCGTTTGCCAATACATAAGGTCATTATATTCCCAATATAATCCGGTTTAGTAATGATCTGCGCCCTGATAAAAGGTTCCTCAATTTTCTCGATCCTTGTAGGATCAGGCATTTCTGTAGGATTGTTGACGATAATAATTTCTCCCTTGGATGTAGTAGCAGTAAAGCTTACGTTAGGTACAGTTGTAATTACCGTTTGATTGAATTCTCTTTCTAAACGTTCCTGTATAATTTCCATGTGCAGCATTCCTAAAAAGCCGCAACGAAAACCAAAACCTAATGCCTGAGATGTTTCTAATTCAAAAGTTAAAGAAGCATCGTTTAATTGCAGTTTGTCCATGCAATCTCTCAACTCTTCAAACGCATCTGTTTCTACTGGAAAAATACCGGCAAATACCATCGGTTTTACATCCTGAAAACCTTTGATGGATTCTGTAGAACCATTCACTGTTGTGGTTATTGTATCTCCTACTTTTACTTCTCTTGCGTTTTTTATACCGGTGATAATATAGCCCACATCTCCCGCTCTTACTTCACTTTTAGCTTCCATGCCTAACTTCAAAATTCCTACTTCATCTGCACCATATTCCAACCCTGTATTAGAGAATTTTATTTTGTCGTTCTTCTTCAGCGTTCCATTAAATATTCTGTAATAAACAATAATACCTCTGAAAGAATTATATACACTATCAAATATTAATGCTTGTAATGGCGCGTTGATATCCCCTTTTGGTGCAGGGATACGTTTAATGATTGCTGCTAATATTTCTTCAATACCAATACCGCTTTTACCGCTTGCTAACAGAATATCATCTACTTTACAACCGATCAATTCTACTATCTGATCCTGCACTTCAGGTATCATTGCTCCATCCATATCTATTTTATTAATAACCGGAATAATTTCCAGGTTATTTTCAATAGCTAAATATAGATTTGAGATAGTTTGCGCCTGTATTCCCTGTGATGCATCTACCAATAGTAAAGCACCTTCGCAAGCAGCCAATGCGCGACTCACTTCATAGCTAAAATCTACGTGACCGGGAGTATCAATAAGATTTAGAACATACTCTTCCCCGTTCAATTTATAATTGATCTGAATAGCATGGCTTTTAATAGTGATCCCTTTTTCTCTTTCAAGATCCATATCATCCAACACCTGAGATTGCATATCTCTTTCCCCAATAGTATGGGTAAATTCCAATAAACGGTCTGCCAATGTGCTTTTACCGTGATCAATATGTGCAATAATGCAAAAATTCCTGATATTCTTCATCCTTACTTGTCCTCTTTTTGAGAGCAGCAAAAGTAACTGATTTTTGGGGATTAATGACTTTGAATTATAGTCAGACCGGAATGGACAGACTATAAAAAACGCCGCAGTTTTAACAGTGCGGCGTTTATATTAAATATATTATTATCCTACATTATTATGACTCATTAGCGACTTCCGTTTTATAATAATTCATAAAAGATACAGGGCCATCACCTTCTATGAAAAATACTACCAATAACAATAGTACCAATACAGAAAACATCAAGCCGCTTTGAAAGGCAAAAATACCATCAGGCACATGTACAAAAATAATAGCTCCCAGTATGATTGGTATCTGTATTATACAAGCTATTCTTGTAAATACTCCTATAACTATTAAAAAACCTGCTGCTATATTTATCCATATAACAGCATAATCTATCCAGGGCTGATCTATATGGAGATTACTAACCATTAGATCATGAAATTGCAATGCATGGTTAAAGAAAGAAAAACCTTTCAATAAAAGACTAAGGCCAAGCGATACTCTGAAGAATGCCAGCCATTTTGGATTATGAGCTATGCTCCAATCGGAAATTTTTTGTTGTAAAGTCATATAGCATACGTATTTAATGGTGATAAATAAAAAACAATCTACATACGTAACGCATTAATTATAAAAATATTATAAATAATAGCAATAAATAAAAAAACGCCACGATTTGACCTGTGGCGTTAGGAGTGTATTGCTAAAGATCATTATCTAGAATCGTCATTCTTTACATAACCGGTAAGTGAAATTGGTCCATCACCTTCTACAAAGAATACTGCTAATAATAGCAGAATAAGTACGGACAAAAGCAAACTGTTCTGAAAAGCAAAGGTGCTACTACTAGCATTTACAAAAAAGACAGCTCCTAATAATAATGGGATTTGTATTGCACTGGCTAATCTTGTAAGAAAGCCCATAAGAATAAAAAATCCTGCAACTATATTTATCCAAATAATTGTGTAATCTACCCATCCTGCATTGATGTTTAGTGAACTAGTTACCAGATCATGAAAACTTAATGGATGATACAAAAAAGATAAACCTTTTGCGATTAATGTAAGACCTAAAGCTACTCGCACAAAAGCGAGCCATTTAGGATTGTGAGCAACACTCCAATGTGATATTTTGTCAATTGATATCATAGGTAAAGTTTTTAAATGTTAAAAATAAAAACCAATTTAAACAATCATTGTAATACAATAACTGTACCAGATTTAACATGAAATTATACTATTGGCACGGACCGGGTACGGATTTTAATAGTAAAGCTTCAGTCAATTTTATTTACTAAAAAACCGCAGTTTTGGACTGCGGTTTTTTAGACATTTATTCTGGTATTTTACTTCAATTTTGCTAAAGCTACTTTCATCCTTTCGATAGCTTCCACTAATTTTTCATCGCTTGCAGCTGTGCTTAGGCGAATACAATTAGGTGCCCCAAAAGCATTACCCGTAACCATTGCTACGTATGCTGTTTCTAATAACCAAAGGCATAATTCATCTGCATTATGGATAGTTGTTTTACCATCAGATTTACCAAAATAATAGCTAACATCGGGGAAGGCATAAAAAGCTCCGTCCGGTACACGAACCTTAAAGCCCGGTACTTCCTTTAATTTAGCAATGACAAGATCCCTGCGGCGCCTGTATGCTTCTAGCATCATTTTAGGTGCTTCCATATTGGTAAATGCAACAGCAGCAGCTTTTTGAGCAATACTGTTTGTTCCACTGGTAACCTGGCCTTGCAATTTATCCAAAGCATCTACTATCCATTTTGCAGCAGCTGTCCAGCCCACTCTCCATCCTGTCATAGCAAACCCTTTACTGAAGCCATTTACAGTAATCACCCTGTCTTTAATTTCTGGTATACTACCCATGCTGAAGTTGCCTTCATTCGTAAAGTTGATGTATTCATATATTTCATCAGCCAATACAAAAATATTCGGGTGTTTTGCAACGATCGCTCCAAAAGCCCTTAATTCCTTTTCGCTGTAAACAGATCCTGTCGGGTTGTTTGGCGAAGCATACATGATGATCTTTGTTTTTGGCGTAATAGCCGCTTCTAATTGAGCCGGCGTTACTTTAAAATCATTATCAAAACTACCATCAACGATCACGCTTTTGCCTTCGGCTATTTTCACCATTTCGGCATAGCTAACCCAGTATGGCGCAAGAATTATTACTTCCTGCCCAGGATTGATCAATGTTTCGATCACATTTGCCAAAGAGTGTTTAGCGCCTGTTGATACAATAATATTTTCAGCTTTCCAATCAAGGTTGTTTTCTCTTTTTAATTTTTCTGCAATAACGGTACGTAGTTCAGGAATACCTGAAACCGGCGTGTACGCGTGAAAACCATCATCGATCGCTTTTTTAGCTGCATCGCAGATATGTTTAGGTGTTTTAAAATCAGGTTCTCCTACACTTAAATTAATTACATCATGGCCCTGAGCCGCTATTTCACGGCTTTTTTTGCTCATCGCAAGCGTTGCACTTTCTTCCAATGCATTGATTCTGTCGGCTAATAAAGGATTGTTAGACACTTATTTGTTTTTTTTGTAAAAAATGTTTTTAGCGTGCAAATTTATGAATTTTGATTTTACAATTTGAGGATTTTAAAAAAGACGACTGACGATCGATAACCGACCACGGCAAAAAGCCCTACGGTGGTCAGTTATCGATCGTTAGTCGTCGCTTCTCCCATGATTTTTAAGAACTTGCTTGTAAAATGCTTTTTCCCCTATCTTTGCAGCCCTTGAAAAATAACATAATACCTACTAAAAGAATATATATATGAAACTGAAAGGTTTGGTTTGGTTTTTTGCCATCGCACTAACACTTATCTCTATTTGGGAACTTTCGTACACATGGGTTGTACGCAGTTATGAAACCAAAGTGAATTTACAAGCTGAAAAATATGTTAAGTCGCTGTACCCGGAAGCTACCGGAGATGATAAAGCTGCGCTGATAAAAACCAGGGCACAGCATATTCTTGATAGCACAAGAGATAAAAAAATCTACCCAGGTGTAGGAAGTACTTATCAAGAATGTAAAGAGAATGAACTGAACCTGGGTTTGGATCTTCAAGGTGGTATTAGCGTTACGATGGATGTAAGTCTTGATGGCTTATTAAAATCACTTAGCAACAATCCTAAAGACCCTGCTTTATTAAAAGCGATACAAACTGCAGATGAGAAAAAAGTTGGCAGTGATGTGGATTATATCACGCTGTTCCGCAACGCTTATACGCAGCAAAATCCGGGACAAAATTTGGCGCTATTATTTACCCGCCCATCCAGTAAAGATGATAAAGACGTTAAATCAACTGATAGCGATGATGCTGTAGTTGATAAGATCAGAGCTATATCTAAAGATGCAATTGAGCAGACATATAAAATATTATTAAAACGTATTGATAAGTTTGGGGTGGCTCAGCCTAATATTAATTTAGATGAAGCCAAAGGAATTATCAATATAGAGTTAGCCGGTGTTACAGACAGAGAGAGAGTAAGAAAATATTTACAATCTACTGCTAACTTACAGTTTTGGGAAGTGTATAATATTGGTGAATTATCTACATCGCTTGATAATGCAGACAAAGGCTTAGCTGCTTATTTAAGTGGTGTTGCTAATGATACAGCTAAAAAAAATATAGCAGATTCAGTTAAAATAAATGCTAACAAAAATGCTTTTTATAAAATAATCAATCCTATTAATCCTCAACAGGATCCTAAAACTGGAAGACCAGTTTACTCTCCTGCCATTGGTAGTATTGCTTTAAAAGATACCGGCACTTATAATTATTATATGAGTTTGGATGTTGTAAAAAATGCACTTCCTACTAACTGTAAATTATTATTAGGTGTAGAAGAAAAAGTTGAAAAAACAGGTCAGCGCTACTATCCTTTATATGCTATTAAAACAATTCCTGGAAGTGATAAAGCTAAATTAGAAGGTGATGGTGTTGAAGATGCATCACAAGGTACTGATGACAGAGGCCGTCCTGCTATTGAGATGACGATGACAAATAATGGTTCTAAAATTTGGGCTAAAATGACAACTGATAATACAGACAGAGCTATTGCGGTTGTATTGGATGATATTGTTTATTCAGCTCCAAATGTTAACGGACCAATTGAAGGTGGACGTTCAGAAATATCCGGAAACTTTACGATCAAAGAAGCACAAGATCTTGCCAATACATTGAAGTCTGGTAAACTAGACGCGCCGGCTAAAATTGTTGCAGAACAAGTTATCGGGCCAACACTTGGTGCCGAATCAGTTAAAGGTGGTATGAAGTCTTTCTTCATCGCATTTATCGTAATTTTTGCCTTAATGCTTCTTTATTATAATACAGGTGGTTGGGTTGCTAACATCTCTTTAATATTGAACATCTTATTTACGGTGGGTGTATTAACTGCATTAGGGTTTACACTAACAGCTGCGGGTATAGCAGGTTTGGTATTGACTATAGGTATGGCGGTAGATACGAACGTTATTATTTTTGAAAGAATAAAAGAAGAATTAGTTAAAGGGAAAAATTATCACCAGGCTGTTGCTGATGGTTACAAACGCTCTATGGCTCCGGTTATTGATGCGCACGTTACCACCTTCTTAACTGCTGCGATGTTATTTATTTTCGGACTTGGACCAGTGTTAGGATTTGCTACTACGCAGATGCTGGGAATCACTTTATCATTGTTCTGCGGAATTTTAGTATCAAGATTGATCACTGATTTCTGGACAAATAAAAACCGTCACTTCAATTATTTTACCGGTGTATCTAAAAAGATATTCAAGCATGCAAGCTTTAAATTTATTGAATACAGAAAAGTAACCTATGGCATTTCAGTAGTAGTACTGGTAATGGGTATCGCATCTTATTTTAATGGTTTCCATGAAGGCGTGGAGTTTAAGGGAGGACGTAGCTATACTGTTCAGTTTGCAAACCCTGTAAACAATGATGATGTTCGTGATGATCTGAAAGATGCTTTAGGTGGAGATTACCCTGTAATTAAAACCGTAGGTGATAACAAACATTTGAACATCACTACATCTTACATGAAGGGCATTGATAATGCTGATAGCGCTGTGCAAACGGCTTTGTATAAAGGTTTAAGTAAAGCTTTGCCTGGTGTTAGCTACAACGATTTTGCTAAACAGAATATTCAAAGTTCACAAACAGTACAACCAACGATCTCTGAAGATCTGAAGAACGGGGCCATTAAAGCAACCCTCTTTGCCATCTTAATAATTTTCATTTATATCTTTATTCGCTTCCGCGATTGGAGGTATTCTTTGGGAACTATCGTATCATTATTGCATGATGTATTGGTAACATTAGCCGTATTCTCATTCTTTAAAAACATCGTTCCTTTCCCATTAGAGATCGATCAGCACTTTATTGCTGCGATACTGACTGTGATAGGATTTAGTATGAATGATACCGTAATTGTATTTGACCGTATTCGTGAATACAGCGTAGGTTCTAAAGCAAGCGATAAAGGCAGCATCATTAACCGTGCGATCAACGATACATTAAGTCGTACGATCATGACGTCATTGACCGTATTCTTAACGCTATTGATCTTATTTATATTCGGTGGTGAAGTAACAAGAGGTTTTGCATTCGCGATGCTGATAGGTGTTATAACAGGTACTTATTCTTCTATCTTTGTTGCGGCACCAATATTGGTTGATTTTGCAAAAGACAAACCATTAGGTCAGGCTGAAATTTTAAGTTCAGAAAAGAAAACAGCAGATAAATAAAAATACTAGCTATACTGAAAAAATGAAGAGCCCTGCTGATTAGCGGGGTTCTTCATTTATATATTACGTTCGCAATATAATCATCAATTATAATTATTATCTTATATTCTCCCAACCTTTTTGATGCAATAAAGGTATATGTAATCAAACCAGTCAAATTAAAAATCTAAAAAATGAAAAGCCTAATCCTGTTATTATTTATTACAACATTTTCAATTGTAGCCAAGAGTCAAACAATCGTATTTAAAACAAAAGCAGATTTCTTAAATGGGACAGGAATTGTTATGGATAGTGAATACGTAAAAACATGGGAAAGCTCATTTGGCATGGCCGTAAAATTTAAAGATATTGATGGGAAAGAAACTGAATGGTTCAACCCCAAAAGAACTTTTGCATTCCTATATAAGGGCCGTTTTTTTCGTTCAGTAGGTGCAGAACTCGCCATGCTGATAGATACAGGAAAAATAAATTTTTTTATAAACGGGTTTGCAGGATTAGGGATGCTTTCGCATGATCGTAATCATGGCAGTTATTTGGCAGGTGAGTCTTCCTGCTATTTATCAACCGGTGATATGACCACTAAGATTTACATGATGCCCATTATTATGCATAAACGCGATTACAAGAGATTTAAAGAAGATCACCCCGAGTTCGAAAGCTTTTATGATAATCTTCGTTCAAAAGGAAGGGTGGCGGGTCCTATGAACTATGAAACTGTTCATGATTGCGTAAATAGATTTAACAGAGAACAAAGAGAAGGGGTACAATAGAAATTTATTTTACAACAAAAAAGCTGTTTATACCCATAAATAAAAGCCCTGCTGATTAGCGGGGCTTTTATTGGTTGCATAGTAGACCAAGTAATTCTATTTATCTTTAATAAAATATGCTCGGCAGATAATTATCTGCATTTAGTTGAAAAATAAAACCAACAATGAATAATCTATTCAAAACAAGCAACTTATTATTTTTATCTCTTCACGCTGCTGGGTTTATGCTAAGTGTTTTTACCGTACTTGGTTTCCCCGGTCAGCTAGATAAAGAAACAGCGCTTATAACAACGCTTTCTAAAATACTAGATGTATTACTAATAGCTGCGTGGAAAGGTATACCATGGCTCGTAGCAGGCTCGGTAATTGCTTTTTATTTTAAGTATGATATCATAGCAAAAGCACTTTGCTTTCTCAGCTTAGGAATAGGGATCGGATTAGTGATAACATTAATAGTTTTGTATAACGTACAGTCTTGATAAAAATAAAACTATCACAATATAAAATCACTTCTTCATTTTTTTTAGATCTTTCAAACCCCAATCCTGCATCACATATAAAATTGGTAATAGTGATTCACCGTAAGGCGTAATTTTGTATTCCACACGTGGAGGAATCTCAGCATATATAGTTCTTTCAATAATCTTATCTTCTTCTAATTCTCTTAATTGATTTACCAGCATTTGTTTGCTTATAACCGGAATTGCTTTGTGCAGCAAACTAAAACGGTTGCATTTTTTGCTAACCCCATAAATGATCAAAGGCTTCCACTTGCCCCCTATCCTATTTAAACAATGTGTAACAGGACAATTATTGGGATTAAAATCTTTATTTTTTCTAGTCTTTACCATTGGTCTATAAAAATGTACTATTAAATTTAATACTAACTACTTGCATTATTGGAACAAAAGTAACAACTTTGGTATATCCTAAAAACAAAAATAATGACAGTAGAACAAATCAAACAATCTATACAAGGCGAATGGGTAAGTATCGCTTCTGAAATCCGTCCTAGCATTATCAAAAATGCTGACGGTAGCGCAAAACCTTTTTATTTAACACGAACATTCAAATATCTGTCTGGCGACAAATTTGAACTTCAGGTAATAAATTCTGCCGATGCTTACGGCAAAATACCCCTAGTAAAAATTGGAATTAAAGGACATATTACTTGGCAGGGAGAACACCCAATTGCAGCAGGGTCACAAAAAGTAGATTTTACAGCAGATGAAGCATACGAAGTAACACCATTAATTCAAGGTTTTGCAGACGCTATGAATCAACTTGCCAGCAAAGGTTTCAATAAATGGGAAGTGAATAATACGCAAAGTATTTTGGGTAAAGCATTTGCACCATTCGGACTTGCCGAAGGACAAATTTTTGCCGAATACGATCTGATCTATGTATTTAATGATATGCTGTTTTGGGGTGCAAGAAATGTAGATGGGCGCGGCTTCGACAAAGAAGAAAATAGACCAACAAACCTGCAAATTCCATTGATAAGAAGGAAATAATTATTTTGAATCTTAAAAAAGAAAAGCCCCGCTTACCAATAAGACGGGGTCTTTTCTTTACCAAAACTAAATATGTATAAATAAAATGATCAGCTTAAACTGCAAATGAAGTTCCGCAACCACAGGTTTTACTGGCGTTAGGATTATTAAAAGTAAAACCTCTTGAGTTTAAACCTCCCTGCCAATCAATTTCCATTCCCATTAAATAAATACCATGCGATTTTTCCATGATGCATGGAACACCTTCTATAATAAAAATTTCATCCTTTTCCGTTTTTGCATCAAAGCCCAAAACATACGTCATCCCACTACACCCGCCGCCCTTCACTCCTACTCTTAACAGGTGCGTTTTATCAAAGCCTTCTTCGCTCATTAACTTGTTTATTTCCGTCACGGCGTTTGGAGTAAAGCTTACCGGTGATTTTGCTACAGCTTCCATAATTTGTAATTTATACAAAGGTACAAATATTTAAAAACCCATACTTATCCACTCTTTTCGAAAGCAGGAAATAATTGGCCAAAGATTACTGTATTTTTGCCTACAAATTAAAAATTATGACTTTATTACTAATTACTTATCAAGATGTTGCAGTACCCGTAACCATCCTTTTATTAGGCGCAATGACGTGGTTATTGTTCGAGTTTCGCAATATGAAAACTTTATTTAAGGAGCGTTTAGGGTTGAATAATGAAACGATCAAATTGCGTTTACAGGCATACGAGCGACTAACGCTTTTCGCAGAAAGAGCGGCGTTCAAAAATTTGGTAAGTCGTACCCCGTACAGTGATATGCATGTACTAGAATTACAACTTACACTCATACAAACATTACGCAGCGAGTACGAATATAATACCAGTCAGCAAATATATGTGAGCTCCGAAATATGGAAAGCTATCGGCAATTTGAGAGATCAAAACATTTACATCATTAACCAGGTTGCCGCAACATTACCATCTCAGGAAAAAGCGATAGAATTAAGTAAACGTCTATTAGAATATGCGTCTATTAATCCGCAGGCAGAATTGAGTACTATCGTATTAGATGCATTGCAGATCGAAGCAAAAAAGATATTGTAAGTGTATTCTCACTTTCTTATTAACCATACACCAATTTAGTTGGTGTATTTTTTTGTACCTAACTTTAGTACAACAATTAAGCTTCGGTGGCAGGTTCTCCCGAACACCTTCGGGATCGCACATTTCATCATAGTGCTACTATTGAACTTTTATCAAAGCGTAGAAAAATAATTGCCGGTAAGTAGGAAAGACGTCTTTCCTACTTACCGGCAAAAAACAACTAATTCAATAACGGTTCAGACGAAATTGATTGATATGAAAAAAATATTTACCGATTCAGGAATAGAAATAAAACCACTTTACACCCAACCTGTTCCGTCGAATGAATTGCCGGGCGAATTTCCTTTTACAAGAGGAATACAGCCGGATATGTATCGCGGCAAACTCTGGACAATGCGCCAATACGCAGGCTTTAGCACAGCAGAAGAAAGCAATAAACGTTATCATTATTTATTATCGCAAGGCGTAAATGGATTAAGTGTCGCATTCGATCTGCCAACACAAATTGGTTATGACAGTAATCATGAATTAGCAGAAGGCGAAGTAGGAAAAGTAGGTGTTGCAATTGATTCACTCGAAGATATGGAAAGGTTGTTTGCAGATATCACACTTGAAGATATTTCCATATCAATGACGATCAATGCAACGGGCTTTATTTTATTAGCACTCTATGTAGCATTGGCAAAAAAACAAGGTGCTGATCTTACAAAAATTACCGGCACCATACAAAACGATATCTTAAAAGAATACGAAGCAAGAGGAACATACATCTATCCACCAAAAGCGTCTATGCGTATCATCACCGATATTTTTGAGTGGTGCGCAAAAGAATTGCCGAAGTGGAACACCATTTCCATTTCCGGTTACCACATCCGCGAAGCAGGAAGCACAGCAGTCCAAGAAATTGCATTTACACTTAGTAACGGCAAAGCATACGTTAAAGCAGCATTGGATAAAGGATTAAATATTGATACATTTGGCCAACGCCTTTCTTTTTTCTTCAACGCGCAAAATAATTTATTTGAAGAGATCGCTAAATTCCGTGCGGCAAGAAGAATGTGGGCAAAGATCATGAGGAGTCTTGGAGCAACAGATCCTAAAGCCATGATGCTTCGTTTTCATACACAAACAGGAGGCGTTACATTAACCGCACAACAACCCTTAAATAATATTGCAAGAGTTACCATACAAACATTAGCTGCGGTATTGGGTGGCACACAGAGTTTACACACAGATGGTTACGATGAAGCATTAAGTTTGCCCAGCGAAAATGCAGCTACAACTGCATTGCGCATTCAACAAATAGTAGCTTTTGAAAGTGGTGCTCCGGACACTGTTGATCCATTGGCAGGAAGCTATTTTATAGAAACATTGACCAATGAAGTGGAAACCGCCGCATGGAAAATAATTGAAAAAGTAGATGCACTAGGCGGCAGCGTTAGCGCAATTGAACAAGGTTTTATTCAAAATGAAATAGGCAACAGTGCATACATTCATCAGCAACAAGTTGAAAATGCAGAAAAAATAATTGTCGGTGTAAATAAATTTCATGTTGATGAGAAGAACACTATTCCCGGTTTTAAAATAGATGACAGCATCAGACAAATACAAATTGATAAATTAAACATATTAAAAGCCAAACGGGATAACGGTAAAGTAATGAAATACCTCCAACAATTAAACAATGCAGCAATCAACAATACCAACCTGATGCCAATTGTAATTGAAGCCGTTGAAAACCATTGTACACTTGGCGAAATTGCTGATGAATTGAGGAAAGTATTCGGCGAGTATAAGTGATGTATGATGTTGGATATACGATGTTGATCCAATATTAAAACATTAACTATTTGCCAATTACCGGTTATCCATTAATTAATTACCTTTAAAATATGGCAATTATCGTTAACAACTATTATGCCTTTGCTTTTGGGTTTTAACTTTTAACTTTTTACTTTCTTGAAATGATGCTACTTAAAAAATCAATCCTCACTATAACAGCTATTTTATTAACCACTTTCACATTTGCACAAAATAAAATGACACCAGAATTACTTTGGCAACTCGGCAGAGTCACCGGCTTAGGCATATCAAAAGATGGCCAACATATTATCTATAACGTTAGTACACCTGATGTTGCTGAAAATAAATCAAATATAAAAAGCTACTCAATCCCTTTAACCGGCGGAGATCCTGTATTAGTTGAGAAACCTGAAGAGCTATTAAAAAACAAGAATATCTCTCCCGACGGAAAACACATTCTTGTAGCTGAAGAAATAAAAGTAAAAAAAGTTTCGGGCGAAGATCATTATCCTGAACTAACAAAATCAAATGTATATATAATTGATAGTCTTAATTACCGTCACTGGGATAAATGGATGGACGGAAAATTTAATCACCTAAAATTAGCCACATACGCAGATGGCAAAGCCGGAGATACCACAGACTTAATGCCTGATGAGCCTTACAATGTTGATGATTTTATGTGGAGCAATGATGGCAAACAGATCATCTACTCTTGCAAAAAGAAATACGGTACTGTAAATGCGATCAGTACTAATACTGATATTTATGCTTATGATATTGCAACAGGTAAAACAACTAACCTTACCGAAGGCATGATGGGATATGATGTATCGCCATCATTTAATAAACAAGGTCAGCTTGCATGGTTAAGTATGAAAAGAGATGGATATGAATCAGACAAAAGTGACATCGTTGTTGCTAATGGTTCCGTTAAAATGAACCTCACTGCATCAAGAGATGATATACATGTAGACAGTTATAAATGGAGCGAAGATGGCAAGAAAATATATTTTCTTGCGCCCGTAAATGGCACCTCTCAACTATTTGAAATAACCTATCCGGGATTAACAAAAATGCTTCCGGTAATAACACAAATCACCAAAGGCGATTTTGATGTGGATGATATTATCGGGCAAAGCGGCAATACATTAATTGTTGGCAGAGAAGATATAAACCATGCGAAGGAATTATACAGTGTTCATCTTACCGATGGCTCAATGCAGCAGTTAACACATGTAAACACACCCACATACGCAACAATCGGTTTATGCAAAACTGAAAGACGTTTTGTAAAAACAACCGACGGAAAAGATATGCTAGTGTGGATCGTTTATCCTCCAAACTTTGATTCAACAAAAAAATATCCAACATTACTTTATTGTCAGGGTGGGCCGCAAGTAGCACTTACACAATTCTATTCTTTCCGCTGGAACTTTCAATTGATGGCATCTCAGGGATATATTATTGTAGCGCCAAACCGCAGGGGAATGCCGGGACATGGAACACAGTGGAACGAAGAAATAAGTAAAGATTGGGGAGGTCAGGTAATGCAGGATTATTTAAGTGCTATTGATGATGCAAGTAAACTACCTTATGTAGATAAGAATCGTTTAGGTTGTGTAGGTGCAAGCTATGGAGGCTTTTCTGTTTTTTATTTAGCCGGTATTCATAACAATCGATTTAAAACTTTTATCGCACATGATGGAGTTTTCGATTTTAGAAGTATGTACGGTACTACCGATGAACTGTTTTTTGAAAATTGGGAAATGGGTGGTGCTTACTGGGACAAGGATAATGCTATTGCTCAAAAATCCTTCAGTCAATCACCCAGTAATATGGTGGAAAAATGGAACACTCCTATCTTGATATTTCAGGGAGGCAAGGATTACAGGGTGTCGATTGGCCAAGGTCAGCAAGCATTTCAGGCTGCACAGTTAAGAGGCATCAAAAGCAGATTTATTTACTTCCCCGAAGAAAATCATTGGGTATTAAGTCCACAAAATGCATTAGTATGGCAACATGAATTTTTTAAATGGCTGGATGAGACATTGAAATAATAAGCAAGGTTTCTATTGGATAAAAATTACTTTTATGAAAAAAAATTTAATTATACTATTGTTGTTGATCTGCCTTGTTGGTAATAATATTTATGCGCAACATAAAATAAGAAAACCTGATTATAAAAAAATAGAAAAGGCCATCAATAAAAAAAGATCAGATAAATACTACCCTAAATTACTTGGCAGGTACCAAAATAATGATACTACGCTAACTGATGAGGATTACACCTTACTACTTTATGGGGCTCAGTCACAGCCCGGATACGCTCCGTACAGTCCTTCTCCGTATTCAGATGCAACAGCAAAAATATATAATAAACCATCATTAACCCTGGCAGATTATGATACTGCCATCGATTATGAAACGATCGTTTTAAAACAAAAACCTTTTAGTTTACGCGACTTAAATATTTTAGCTTACTCATACATCAAAACAGGAAATGATAGTTTATCAAATTTGATCAATTATAAAAAAGAAAGGATCATTAAAACTATCTTATCAACAGGTGATGGTAAAACACAGGAAACCGGTTTTTTTGTAATTACAGTAACACAGGAATATGATATCCTGCAAATTTTAAGTTTTGATTTTTCAGGTGAACAAACCTTAACACCATCCGGCTGTGATTACCTTGGGGTTAAAGAAAATAAATATAATATTAAGGGACTCTTTTTTGATGTAAATAAGATGATGGAGGCTGAAAAAAATCTATCTAAATAATTCCACAATAGTTTTACTCGATGATATATAACGGCAAAGGAGCCGCAAAGAAACATTCAGTTTTTCTTTGCGGCTCCTTTGTATTTTTTCGGTTAATATTTTTGCTACACTTGATATATATCTGAGTAGTCAATTATTATTTTAATAATAAGAATAAACAGCCTCTCCGGAAACTCCAGGAGCCGTTAATTCACCTACCCTTCCTTTGGAATCAAGAGTTACTGTATATGTTACTCCTATAGCAGGCGATCCATCATCAACAACAGAGGCTCCTGTTTCTATTTTTTGCGAAACAAAATCAATTCCTCCAAAACCATCAATTGAGAAAATATTTAATAATGGTCCTATTGTACTCGCGATATTTGAATGATACCCTGGATTAGCATAAGATGAAAAACTCAAGGTTGTATACGCACTATCAGGTGATTGAGGATAATATATGCTTGTACGGGCAATATTGCCATTACTTAAAAACATTGTATCTACTTGCGTATTACTATAAGTGCCATCAAATAAAACAGTAGAAGCTATATTATTATTCGGATAAGAATAATAAGTAACTACATAACCTGAACCTACCGCTGAAGTGGTATCTTTTATTATTCTGTTTTGATTGTCATAATAAAGCTGATGTACCTCATTAGTTAAACCTCCCTGATAATCTGCTGTATAAGACACGGGGACAGCACTTGTACTATCTACATATGAAAAACTCATTGAGGTGTATCCAGCCATAGGTGTACCGCCTTGTGTACTATCGAAAACATATTGCACAAACAATGTTAACCGGTTACCTGCATCATACCCAAAAGAGTCTACCTGCTTATATCCTGGTGAATAACTCTTTATTGCTGCCAGATAAGAAGTAGAACCTGACGTTTGATTTACCGAATTACTCTTCTTCTTACAAGAAAAAAGAAGAATAGTAAGACAAGATAAAAAGAATATTTTTTTCATTTATTATAAGTTTGATTAATTGCAATAATATGTTATTAATAGTAAAATTTGAAGCAAGAAAATTATATAAATAATAAACCCTTTTTTACCAACCTTTGGTTAAAAATAACAGTATATGTATAAATGGAATGTACTAAAGAAATGACAACATAAACTTAATACACCTACACCTCCTACTTATTAAAGCCATATTACCTTTGTGGCGTATTAAAAACTCTCTTTATGAAATGGCCCTTAATTTTTTTATTATCGTTATTCGGATTGGTCATGAGTTTTGGAACTGTTGACTCTATTCCCGTTACTATTGAACCTATTTGCTGGGCATTTATTTTTATCCTCTGCGCTTTTGTTATTGCAAAATATTGTACAGAAAAATACTTTTTAAATGGATTGGCGGTAAGTATTGGAAATGCTATATGGATGGCAATTATGCACCTCGTATTTTTTACGGCATACACGACAAATCATACAACCGAAATGGGAATAATAGAGAAGCTAGTAATGCCCGACGAGCCTCAGATAGTGATGTTTTTTACAGGAATTATTTCGGGGGCAACTTCAGGATTAGTACTTGGATTACTTTCACATATTGCTGCCGGCATTTTGCATAATCGCAGGCAAGAACCTAACGCTTTATCAATTCAAAGTTAGGTACTCAGATATTTTATACCGAGGAACAAATTTGGTATATCAGAAGCATTAGATATATAGTGATTATTAATAGCGATTACGGTCGCGATTATTATTAAAACCACCGCTATTATTACCGCCACGGAAACCGCCTTGTGCCCCTCCTGGTTTGGTACGTTCTTCAGCTTCTTTAACAACCATTGGTTTTTTACCCAATGAAATATCATTCAGGTTCTCAATCGCATCTTTAGCTTCTAAACTGTTAGGCATATCTACAAAAGCAAATCCCTTACTTTTACCCGTCTCTTTATCTATAGCAACTTTTGCAGAATTTACTACACCAAATTTTTCAAATATCTCTTCCAACTCAGCATCATCCAAATCATAAGGTAATCCTGCTACGAAAATAATCATACAATTTTCTTTTTGTAAAAATAAGCAACTTTCAGTGTATTCTCTCTATAAAATATATTTCAGGATGGAATTTATTTATGTTATTTTTTAATAAAACTAGAACCATCTTTTTTGAAAGGAATTGCTCATGGAGGTTGAATATTTGCTATATGATATACATAATAGTATTTCAAGATAATTTACTTTATTACTGCATAATAACTATTCATCTGCTGATAAATACCACTCATAATATTATCTGTTAAAAATTAAAAGTTAACAAAAGGAATTATTAGCTTTAATAACTAAACACAGCACAGAATTTGTATACTAAAACTAAAAAGCTATGAAAAGTAATCTTTCACTTCTTAAGAGAACATGCATAACGCTCTCCCTCTCTTTATTGCTAATATGTGTAAGTCACGAATTTACGTTTGCCCAAAGAGGTGGCGGAGAACATGGAGGTGGACGTGGTGGTGGAGGTGGTGGTAGCCGTGGAGGTGGAGGCGGCGGACAAATGAGATCATCTGGCGCAAGACCTAGCGGTGGCGGTAGTATGAGACCTTCAGGCGGCGGACAAATGAGGTCATCTGGTGCAAGACCCGGTGTTGGATATAGACCTGGCGGTGGGTACAGACCAAGCGGTGGCGGATACAGATCAGGAGGAGGTTATAGGTTTGGTGGTGGTTATCACAGACCACCCAATGCCTATAGACCAATTGGCGGAAGAGGTGGTTTTTACGGACACCGACCTTTTATAGCTTATAACCGTCCTTTTTATTCTCGTGCTCCTTATATTTGGGGAGGCAGACGCTTTTATAGCTATAATCCGTATTTCTATCATCCATATCGTCCATATTTTTATGGCTCATTTTATCACCCATTTGGTTTTTTCCTTGGGTCATTAGCAGCTACTGCAATAATTGTTAATGCCGCTGATCAGCAATATTATTACGATCAGGGGGTTTATTATCAACCCAGGGATAACGGATACGTTGCTGTAGCACCTTCTGTGGGAACACATATCAGCACATTGCCGCAAGGTTATGCTACGGTAAATCTCGGACAAAGCACATTCTATTATTTTGCCGGTATTTTTTACATTGATAATGGTACTGACTTCGAAGTGGTAGATGCACCTGCCGGGGCAGTTGTATACGACCTTCCGGATGGCTGTACTACAGTACATGCAGGTAACGTAGATTATTATCAATTCAACAATACGTTATTCCAACCTATTTCTATTAATGGCACTAATGCTTATGAAGTAGTACAGGCACAAGACCAACAGCAAGAGCAACCACAATAGTATTCACTTCTATACCAATTAAAAACAGCTTCCCTAAAAAGGAGGCTGTTTTTATTATAACTGATGTCAATTCAAAAAATAGTTGCGCTAATATCTTTACATTTGCCGCAATTACTAAACAATGATAAAAGAAGCCATTATACTGGCCGGCGGATTAGGCACAAGGTTAAGATCAGTTGTAGCTGAGCTCCCGAAATGCATGGCCAATGTTGCGGGGAAACCCTTTATTTACTATGTTATAAAGCAATTGGAAAAACAAGGGATTGAAAAATTCATTTTCTCGCTGGGTTATAAACACGAGGTAATTGAGGAATATATTAACACACAATTCGCAACTATCAATGCTCAGTTTGTAATTGAGGATACCCCTTTAGGAACCGGAGGTGCAATTCTATTAGCTTGCAAAAAAGCCACAGAAAAAAATGTATTGATATTGAACGGAGATACTATGTTTTCAATCGACATACAAAAACTAGCTACAACTCACATTTCATTTGGAGCCGATTGTACATTAAGCCTAAAGCCAATGAAACACTTCGATCGATATGGAGTTGTAGAATTAAATAATGATCATACGATCGCTTCTTTTAAAGAAAAACAATTTTACGAACAGGGGCTTATAAACGGTGGCGTATATGCACTGCAAACGCAACATTTTTTACAGGAACAATTGCCCGAAAAATTTTCTTTTGAAAAAGATTATTTAGAAAAATATTTTAACCAACGTAAAATATATGGCGATATCCAAGATGCCTATTTTATCGACATAGGTATTCCTGAAGATTATCAAAGAGCACAAAGAGAAATGATAAATGGTGAATGGTAAATGGTTAATGATAAGCATCGTACGTTGCCTTAACTAATAACCTATGAATTATATTACTCATCACATTTACAATTTACCATTAACAATTTACAATTAAAAAGAGATGCTTGATTTAAAAAAGATAGATAAAAGCTGGACATTATTTTTAGACCGTGATGGTGTTATCAACCACGAAAAATACCAGGACTATGTGCATACATGGAGTGAATTTGTTTTTTACGACGGGGTAAAAGAAGCTATTAAAATATTTGCTGCTACATTCAAATATATCATTATTGTTACCAATCAAAAAGGTGTTGGCAAGGGAATGACAAAGTTGGAGGACCTACATATCATACACAATAATATGCAGAAAGAGATCGAATCTGCAGGCGGCAAAATAGATAAAATTTATTTTTGTGCAGATCTCGAAGAAACGAGTCCGAACCGCAAACCTAATCCGGGAATGGGCCTGCAGGCAATGAAAGATTTTCCGAATATTGATATTACAAAAGCGATCATGGTTGGCAACACTATCAGTGATATGGAATTTGGTCGTAACCTCGGGGTAAATACTATATTCCTTCCAACAACAAGACCAGAGGTGAGTCTTACTGATAAACGAATTGATGCCAGCTATCATTCACTGCTCGACTTTGCGAAAGCATTATAATCATTCGTTAAAATTTTATCACTACAAATAATTATCCATTTATTTATTGAAGTATTGGCTAAATTTAACACATGAATAAGTTACCTCTTCTAACTGTATTTTTACTTACCTGTTTTATAGGATCTGCGCAACCTATTACTAAAACTGATCTTAAGTTTCTGCATAAGAAAGAAGACTCTCTAAAAATATATTCAGTACAATTATTACAAGGCATTAATGATATTGATCGTTTCAAGGCAGACAGTATTTTCACAAGAGTATTTGTAAGAGCGCTCAAAACTACCAATTCATTTTATTACCCATTTGATTCTGTGGAAACTATCTCTAAACTATACGCTCCCGATAGCAGCTTTAGAATATATACCTGGCAAATGGTAGTGAACGAAAATATGACTCGTCAGCATGGCGCTATACAAATGAGAACTGCAGATGGCTCGCTTAAACTTTTCCCGTTAATAGATAAATCTGATATTATGCAAAATATCAGCGATAGCATTGGCGATAATAAAGGTTGGGTTGGTGCTTTATATTATAGAATAGTTGAGAATAAAGATAAAGGACAAAATATTTACACACTGCTTGGCTACGATGAAAATAATATCAGAAGTACAAGAAAAATAATAGAAATACTTCAATTTGTTTATGGTCAACCGGTATTTGGCGACCCTATTTTTAGTTTTGAGAAAGATTCAGTTAATAGAGCTCCAATGAGTCGCTATATATTAGAATTTAAAAAAGATGCCGGCGCAAGGCTCACTTATGATGACGATATGGGGATGATCATTTTTGAACACCTTATATCGGAAACAAACGAGCCCAAGAAAAAATGGACATATATAGGCGATGGTGATTATGAAGGATTTAAATGGGTAAAGGGTAAATGGCTGCATGTAAACAAAGTATTTACACAAGTAACTCCTGATGGACAAGCTCCTGTTCCAAAACCTGTAAATGGGAGCGGTAATTTGCTGGATGATAAATTACCAAAGCAGTAAAATTACTGCTGTAATTACTTCTTAAACGATTGTATAAAACTCGTTACCGCAACATTAAACTGTTGTGCTTCATCAAACAAAAACGAATGCTGTACAGCAATAACGTAGATCGGAAAATCTTTCAACTCGGTTTTGAATTTCTGTAATCTTACCGCATCTTTCTCCGTAGTTAAAATAATTTTATTGACAGCCGATATTCTTCTAAAATGTTCTTTAATATCTTCAAGATCATCGATCGTAAAAATATGATGATCTGCATACCGCAGCATATCGTATGTATTCACCGATTTTGTCAACAATTCTTTTAACGGTTGGGGATTGGCAATTCCTGTTATTAATAATACACTGGTATCCGTAGTTATATCTTTTTCTTCTTTAGAAAAAAGATGATACGGTTTTGCATATACTGTAGTTGTAAAAAAAATCTGGTGATGCTCGGTTGTCTTTACCTCATTAATGATCTGATTTTTTTCTTCAATGGTAACTTCACCCGGACATTTTGTAATAACAATAATACCGGCTCTTTTAATACTTGCTTTTACATCACGCAAGTCTCCTGCGGGTAACATAAAATCTCTTGTGTACAAGTTTGAATATTCTGTCAACACGATATTTAGTCCTGCTTTAACATGTCTGTGTTGAAAAGCATCATCTAAAATAATGACCTGCGTATCGGGTTTATCTTGTAATAATTGCGGAATAGCTACTAATCTTTCTTCGCCAACAGCAACAGTAATTTCAGGAAATTTTTGATGAAACTGCATGGGTTCATCTCCTATTTCTAATGCAGTGGTATACTCATCTGCAATAGCGAAACCTTTTGTCTTTCTTTTGTATCCGCGACTGATCGTAGCTGTAGCATACTCGTTTTTCAATAACCGAATGAGGTATTCAACCATTGGTGTTTTCCCCGTTCCGCCAACAGCAAGGTTTCCAATACAAATAATAGGAAAATTAAACGAGCTTGATCGTAGGATATTTTTATCAAACATCCAATTCCTTAGCCAGACAATCCCTCCGTAAATAAGAGAAAAAGGAAGCAGTAAATAGCGAAAGCTTTTTAGCATCAGCAAAAGTAATTATCAATTGGTGAAATCGTATATTTTATCAGGTGTTATGCAATGATCCATTTTAATATCATATACATCAACATCTTCTATGGCATCTACCGGTTCAAAATAACTTAGTCCTATCTTTATTATATCCTTATTGCAATCAGAGAGAAACCTATCATAAAAGCCTTTGCCATACCCAACTCTATAGCCTTTTGTATCAAATGCCAATAAAGGTATTAATACAATATCAATACTATCATTCGGTATTTTTTCTGTTGCAACAGGCTCTGTTATTCCATACATATTTTCGCTAAACTCCGTATCGTCATCCGTTAACATAGCTATCATTTTATGCGTAACAAAATCGGTAACTGGATAAGCAATACGTATTCCCGGATTTCTAAATTCTATAAAATCAGTAATGATATGTGTATTGATCTCATTCATTGCGTTAATGGGCCAATAGCTTAACAACACTTGCAAATAGGGTAATGGCAGTTTTTGAAATTGTATCAATAACAAGTCATCCAGCTTCTCTTTTTGTGAATGTAAAAGCTGAGCACGTTTGTCTTTATAAATTTTGCGAATTTCCTTTTTCAGCATTTCTAATTGAATCAAGAATTAGTTAATGAATATAGAAAAGATTGTAGTGCCGTAGTTGCGCTCGGTTTTATAGTGCGGAAATTTCTTGTAATCATTTCTAGGTGTGTGTTCCAATATGAACCAACCCTTTGGTTTTAATAAGCTCTTTTCAAAAATAAGCTTGGGTAGATCATCGATCGTTCCTAAAGCATATGGCGGACCTGCAAAAATAAAATCGTATTGTTCAGTGCATGTTTCTATGTATTTGAATACATCCGATTTTATTAATTTAAAATTCTCGAAAGCCAGTTCTGCCGCAGTCTTCTTGATGAAATCATACATCTGATTATCTTTCTCCACTATCGTAAGATCTTCCACTCCTCTGCTGGCTAATTCATAACTAATACAACCTGTGCCTCCAAAGAGATCAAGCGTTTTTAAAGTATCTATCTCTAAATTATTTTGCAAAACATTGAAGAGGCCCTCTTTGGCAATATCTGTTGTGGGCCTTGTATATGGCATCTTTGCAGGAGGGCTTATTCTTCTTCCTCCATGTATGCCGCTTATTATACGCATAGAGCTGTTGCAAATAAATGACTAAAAAAATGCGAAGGATATTGTTTTATTTCTTCTGTATAATAGAATGCCTGCGGCAATATTGAGAAATCTATTTGTGAAAAATAAGCATCGATCTCTTTAAAAATTGCCGAACCTTTTTCTATCGTTCCGTTTAAATGTAAAATTGTTTCATTCACATTCACATCAAAATTCTCACAAAATCCTAATAAGTAATAAGTAACATCTTCAGGTTCTTTATATTTAAAATTTTGAATGATCTGCACTTTACCGTTTTTCAACAACATGGCTGTTACATCATAGTCACCGAAAATAGCATACAGGTGATTTCCTGTGCCTTTAATAATATCAGGTAATAAAGAATATTGATGCGTAAAAACAGCCGAAGGGAATTTAGTGCTTACAATAGAATTAACTAATCTTGGTACTTCATAAATATTACACAGATCGTGTTGGAATTTAACATCATTCTTTAAAACATTATCTTGTCTGTCTCCATACACCAATTCAAACATAGCTTTATTAGCAGTATTATTGTGAAATTGATAAGGAATTAAAAGAGACATGGCAAAAGCGATAACTACATCTACCTTTTTAAAAGGATTTTGCAATAAAGGGTCTGTAGCAAAAATTTCTTTTAGAGATGAAACGAGGGTTAGTTCATTTATACCTTGTGGAAAATCATAACTTACCAGCGAGGCTATTTTATTTCCTTCACCTATTGTTATAAAAGAAACAGCAGAAAAACTTAGTTGCACAAACAACGAATTATTGCTTGTACCCGCACCTGCTATCTGGATATTGAATTTTGGCTCCACTCGTAATGATTTCGACTGGCAAAATAAACTAATTTCCCCGATTTTACCTACATTTTAAACAAGGATCAAAAGCGATACCCAATTTTACTATTGAACTGAATTATCCCTGTAACAGCATGATTTGTATTTCTATCATGAGCAAAATCATTGTTTGTATAGTCGTTATCATAAAAGGTAAAGCCAAGTCCTAATTCGGCCCCGATACAAATATGTCTGCCACACATAATATTAAGACCATTATTAAGTATTAAGCCGGTTTTCAATACATTCCTACTTTGAACTTCATAGGCATTATCAAGGCTATTGTAACCATATTTATGTTTATCTCCATATCCTATAGCAACTGATGAACCTATACTATAGTTAAGAATATGTGTACTCTCCCACGGATAAAATTTAACTCCGGGATATATGTAAAAAAAAGAATACCCTACCTTCTCACGAAGTGCTCTACTGCCAGGAGTAAAAACGGAATAATAATAAGCAGTTAATGGTAAGTAAAAACTTAGCGTTCCTTTATCATTTAACATACGTTCATAATGCAGTCCAAGACCGGGTAGATTAGGGCCGCCGCCATCACCTGCATCATTATGGCTTTCTTCTCCTGCTTGTAAAAATGCGAAAGAGATAATATTTTTACCATAGGTCTTTTTATGCAAATACACTAGTGAACGAAGATGACGATGAAAACGTGAATCATTATCAACTTCCTCTACCGTTCCATTTTCATAAATAATCTTCTCCACACGACTACGACTCAAAACAAACGTATAGGCATTTGGCGTATCTATTACTTTATAGAAAATTTTTGTTGGAGTAACTTCTACTATCTTAACCTTACGTTCAGTACTATCTTTCAGTTTAATTATATCCTGTGCCGTTGCATTTACAGCACAAATACTCAATAAGAAAACAAGTATCAGGTTCATTAATTTCATATTCATAATTCTTTAAGCGTATAAATTAAGTATGCGACTAAAAACGATAACCTGCTTTAGCATTAAATTGTAACAAGGCGTTAAAATGATTCTTATAACTATCAGTATTATTATCTTCATCGTAATCGTTATCATAAAAAGTAAAGCCAAAGCCAAATTCAGCTCCTACATATAAACGTCTTGTCAGCATAATATCAATACCGGTATTTGCCATTGGTCCAATTTTTAGTACCTGTCTATTTTCAATTGAGAATGTATTTACACCCGTTGTATCATTCAAATTAACATGATATTTTCTACCAAAACCGGCAGCTAAAGATAGCCCCATGCTAAAACTATAACGACGACAATTTCCCATCGGATAATATTTAAACCCAGGATACATATAAAAGAAAGGATGGGTACTCTGATCACTATAAGTATTATTATTGATGTAGCTATATGTTGTATAAAAAGATGTTGTTACCGGTAGGTAGAAACTTAGCGTGCTACGTCTGTTTAGCATTCGCTCATAATGCAAACCAATACCAGGATAGGTCCCTGGGCCATAACTAACACTGGCATCAGTTGCCTGAAAAAATGCGAATGACAAAATATTTTTCCCGTAGTTTATATTATTTGATGCAAGCCAGGATGTAGCCCGGCGTTTTTTAAACCGATTCTCTATCCCATTGTTAATTTGCTCTTTAACGCCATTGGCATAAATGATACTTTCTACATCCCGTTTATTTATTACATAATCAGGCCCGTTTATATTATCTGTTTTTTTATAGGTGATTTCTGAAGGAGTTATTTTTTCTACTTTGGCTTTGATCTCTGAACTATCCTTCATTTTTATTATATCCTGTGCGGTAACATTGATAGAAAGAGCAAATAGAAGGCAAACAAATAACAGTTTTGTTAGTTTCATACAGATCGTTTTGGTTAGCAAGAATTATTTGATTAAAAATATATTACTCTGTAACAGAATGATTTCGCAAAGAGGAAAATAATCACGCAAAGCGGAAAACTATAGCGTATAAACTTAACTGATAAACGAAATTAATTTGGAGTGCAAACTGCTTTATTACATATACTGTTACCAAAGCAAAAAGGTTGGGTAAATAGAATTATAACAATACCCGAAGCATCAAGGCGTAGCCGGTATCTTTTTTAGGATTATCCATTAGCGTAACAATATGTAACCCCATTTTCGTCCACACTTTAAAAACATCTCCTTTTTTATGCATTTGAATAGCGGCATCTAATTGAGGTAACATTACACCACGACAAAACCAACCTAACTCACCTCCTTTACTTCCGCTGGTATTATCAGAACTATAGGTGATCGCCATTTCCTGAAATGTATTTTGGCCGGATTGTATTTTATAGATAATGGTGTCCGCTAAAGCATTCACGAACTTTTTTTGAAAGGTACTTGTGTCTAACAAAATATGGGCTACGTGATAAAATGTATTAGTTGCTTTTCCTAATATTTCTAAAAGATATTTTTGTCCGTTCTTGGATTTGAATGGACCGTACACACTACCTACTTCTCCATAATAAGCCAGACTATCACCAAAATTCACAAATGAATTAGTACTTACAATACTTACTGTATCTACCTTATACGTCTTCTTTATTTTGAATTTCACATAACCCAGCGGATCTTTTGAGGCTGCTAATTCTGTTTTGATCTGAGCAATGGTCTGCGCTTTTGAAACGCCTGTTGCAAATAATACAAAACAAAAAAGAGAAAAGAGAAAACGCATTTTTATTGCAGGTTTAGTTTTTTTATCCCGTCTTTCACCTGCTTTTTAAATATATCAAGATTTTTCATTTCTTGTTGAATGAAACTATTTTCTTCCAAAGATCCAATCACCGTATTCATTTCCTCATTATTATCGTACACCATTTTACGGAATTCGCTTGAATAATCTTTCGCTCTTGAATTGTAGATCCCTTTGCACATCCAGCTTTTGGTTTGTATGGCTTGTTGTAATAATTGTTTGAAAAGTTCTGCAGTAAATTGTTTAGGCGTAATATTTAATATTTCTAACAAGCTAGTGTATGCGTGCATTATTTTATCCTGCGCATACTCCTCTCCTTGTTGATGATAAAAATTATGCAATTCATCCCAGCTTTTTACTTTGCCGGATTTTATATTTCGTTTTAATTTTTCAATTTCTGTTTGTTGAATTAATTGTCCGCCAATATTCAACCATTTACTACGCTGTATCTTAGCTGAAAGCGTTTTCTTAAAACTATCAAAACTGGCGAAATTATTATTTCGAATATGCTGTAGCAATTCAAGAGTACCATAATAACGAATCAGCTCTTTAAAAAGAGCGATCGATTGAGGGACCTTAATTATCTCTGTTTCACGGTTTGTATTTTCCCAACCGGTTACGGCTGCTGCGCCCTTTTCATTAGGCTTTAATTGTTCAAGCAATTGTAATGAATCAAACAATTCATTAATAGTATCAGGCGCCAGATAATCGTATTCAAGCAATTGTATTCTCTCTGTACGACGGTCACGCTCAACATACTTCCATGTATTGCGTGCCAGCGCATACATATTGTACATGAACCAATAACCCGGCATTATTACCAGCTTATTACTCGTTACATGATTACTAACCAAACTAAACGGTATAGGAATATTTAATTCAGCAGGATAATCTCCTTTTGTAAGAATAGTAAATGATGCGAATTTCGAATTGTGTTTCAGACTCACACACAAGCCTGGCCAAAAACCACGGCCGGCAATAATTTCACCATCCGGGCTCCTGCTATTATGATTACTACCGATTGTGGCCCCTGCTGCCACATTGCTTTGTCCCATTAATAATGAGGCGCATAAAAATGAGTTGTTATGATGCTGCTCATGTCCGGGAAATATCAATGAATTTAAAACCTCGCAACAAGAAATAGTAGAGTTATTTCCTAAATAAGAATTGATCAAACGGGCACCATATTTTAATTGTGAATGTGATGCCATTACAAAACGAACTGCTTTAACACCATAAAATATACGGCAACCATATCCGATTATACCGTTCACCATTTCGCAACCTTCACCGATTTGCGACTTGCGATCTTTATCACTATTGATGGTCAGGTTCTTTAATTTATTGGCACCTTTTAAATAAGCATCAGTGCCTATCCAAACGTCTTTTACTATTTTACAATTTTTGATAACGGTTCTATCGCCGATCTTTCCGTAGTAACCTCTTTGCTTACCAAATCTATCGGCAGTAAATTCTTTAAACTTATTTAACAGAGCATCGTCATCTCTGTATTTGCTCCATAGATAAGCATCTCCGGGCAACATACCATTAAATGGAATTACTTTTCTTCCACCATTTTCATTGCAGATCTCCATCCATGTACGTATATTTTCATCTTCTCCTTCTTTCAAAATACCATTACCAAATTTTGAAATATCAGTTGTAGCGAGTTCATTTACATTAACGATCATTACATCATTACCAACAATATAATGACTGATATAGTTAACATTGTCGATACAAACATTATCGCCAAAATCACTGCTGATAATAGTACTATTATACATACCAACCGGCAGGCGTAGGTTATGAAATTCGATATAATAAGGCTCTAATTTACCAATGCGAATAAGCCCATGAAATTTACAGTTTCTAACAAGTTCTGGATTGAAGGAATGAGAAACGAATATTTTATTCCAATCATCAGAAGTATTTCGATTGTGTACCAATATCTCTATCTCTTGCGAAGTAAGCTTACGATACTCAATACCATTCTTGTTTTCCTGATCGCGCAGATAATATTCATCTTTACCCTTAGGTATATATTTCGTATCTATAAAATCGTAACCAAGCCTAGCAACCGGATGTTTTGTTATAATATTCATTTCTTTGAAATTGATAATTGACAACTGATAATTGACAATTTCATAAGTTGTAAATGATTAAAAGATCTTTTGATATACATAATTGCCAATTGTAAATTACCAATTGTCAATTAAAGAAGAATTATTCAACTGTTACACTCTTGGCCAAATTCCTCGGCTTATCAACATCCACACCTTTAGCAACACCTACATAATAAGAAAGTAATTGCAAAGGAATAACACTTAACATCGGTGCCATTATTTCATCAGCGTGAGGTACATAATATACGTCATCGGCCAATCCTGGAATTACTTCGTCACCTTCTGTAATTACGGCTATTACTTTCCCTTTACGTGCCTTTATTTCTTGTATATTACTTACAATTTTTTCGTGATATGCATCCTTTGTTGCAACAAAAACAACAGGCAATTGATCATCAACCAAAGCAATTGGACCGTGTTTCATTTCTGCGGCAGGATAACCTTCTGCATGTATGTAAGAGATCTCTTTCAGCTTTAATGCACCTTCTAAAGCAATAGGGAAATTATATCCTCTACCTAAGAACAATGCACTTGGCGCTCCTTTGTATTTTTCCGCGATCGATTTTATTTGATCTGCGCTTTTTAATAATAACTCCACTTTTTCAGGAATGGCATCTAGCTCAAATAATAAACTGCTGTAGCGTTCATGCGTAATAGTACCTTTTTCTTTAGCGATCTTTAATGCCATCATCGTTAATACAACTAGCTGACCGGTAAATGCTTTTGTAGAAGCAACGCCAATTTCAGGACCCGCGTGCGTATAGGCGCCACCGTCACTAATTCTTGCAATAGACGATCCTACTACATTCACCACACCAAAAATAACTGCACCTTGTTCTTTCGCTTTTTCAATAGCTACTAAAGTATCGGCCGTTTCGCCACTTTGAGATACGGCAATAATAATATCGCCTTTATTGATCACCGGGTTACGATAACGGAATTCAGATGCATATTCCACTTCAACAGGAATGCGACACAATTCTTCAATAATATATTCCGCTACTAAGCCAGCGTGCCAGCTTGTACCACAAGCAACAATAATAATACGACCCGCATTTTTAAATGCTTCAATATTTTTTTCAACTCCACTCATGGTGATCGTCCCGGAATTTGCGTCTAACCGTCCACGTAAGCAATCGTAAATTGTACTCGGCTGTTCAAATATCTCTTTCAGCATAAAATGATCGTAGCCGCCTTTTTCAATAGCAGCCAATTCCATATCAAGCTTGGTAACAAACGGAGTGATCTTTTCGTTCCCTAAATTTTTCAGGATCAATTGATCCGGTGTGATGATCGCCAGTTCATAATCATTTACATACACTACTTCTTTCGTGTACTCCAACATTGGTGAAGCATCCGAACCTAAAAAATGTTCGCCTTTTCCTATCCCAATTACCAGCGGACTACCCTTTCTCGCCGCAATAATTGTATCCGGTTTGCTATCATCCAATAATAAAATAACATATGCGCCGGTAACTCTTTTCAAAGCAACTCTTACAGCTTCTTCCAGATCACAATTATTATTCTCTTTAATATCCTCAATAAAATTCAACAGGACTTCTGTATCTGTATCACTTTTAAAAGTGTATCCTTTTTTAGTTAGCTCTTGTTTTAATTGCGCATAGTTTTCAATGATACCATTATGTATCATTGCCAACTTACCGCTTGCAGATGAATGCGGATGCGCATTTCTATCACTTGGTTCGCCATGTGTTGCCCAACGTGTATGACCAATACCTGTGTAAGAATGAAGATCTTTGCCAACCAATGTTTCTTCTAATTCAGCAACACGACCCTTCTTTTTGTAAACTTTCAATCCTCCATTCAGCAAAGCAACACCTGTGCTATCGTAGCCTCTGTATTCCAATCTTTTTAATCCTTTTATCACTATTGGGTAAGCTTCTCTATAGCCCGTGTATCCTACAATTCCACACATATTTTATGTTCGTTTTAGATAAGAAATTATTAATTCGGCAATCGTAATACTGTTGAACTTCAGTTCCCGAAAGCTTTCGGGAGCACATTTCGTCTTTATTACTACTATTAAGCTTTGTCTGACTCGAAGACAAAGTCCGGAACCGATTGTGCAATTTAGCAAAAATGCTTTACTTTATAGCCCATCAGCACTATAAAGTAAAGCATTTTTTATTGTAATCCTGATCGATCTAGTGTATCATCAATCCTTGTAAAAAAACATACGCCACCGAAAAATAGATCACGATTCCCGTTACATCCACCAAAGTAGCCACAAATGGCGCCGAGGATGTTGCAGGATCCAGTTTCAAACTTTTCAAAATGATCGGTAACATAGACCCCATCAAACTTCCCCACAATACGATCCCGATCAAAGAAAAGAAAATAACCAACGCCACTCTTTCATAATAAATCCCATAATCATACAAATGCAAGTGCTGCCAAAGCATGATACGGAAAAAACCGATCGTACCCAATATCAGTCCCAGCATAACACCAGACATTAGTTCTCTCCTCATTACTTTCCACCAGTCTATTAATTTTATTTCTCCCAATGCCATTGCCTGTATGATCAATGTAGACGCCTGCGAACCACTATTACCACCACTACTCATGATCAACGGAATAAACAGCGCCAATACCGTTGCTGCTTCAATTTCTTTACTAAAATGCTGCATTGCCGTAGCAGTCAGCATCTCACTTAAAAATAGTATGATCAGCCAGCTAGCTCTTTTTCTTACCAGTTTAAAAATATTCATGTTTAGATACGGCTCATCCAACGCTTCCGTACCACCGATCTTTTGAATATCCTCACTAAATTCTTCGTTAGCAACCCACAATACGTCATCAATGGTAACAATACCTAATAATTTATTGCTTCTACTCACCACCGGCAAAGCCACGCGGTTATTCATTTTAAAGGCTTCGTTGGCTGTTTCCTGATCATCTTCCGCATTTAATGCAATATATCTTTCATCCATCAGTTCACTCACCTTTGTACTGGGTGATGCCAGGATAAAATCCCTGATCCTGATATCATCTAACAACTCTCCTTTTGTATTGATAACGTAGATCACATCGATAGTTTCACTATTTTTCGCAAAGTGCCTGATGGTATTTAATACATCTTCTACCGTGTCATTTTCGTACACATATACATAATCCGGCGTCATCAATCTCCCCACACTACCTTCCGGATAACCCAATAAAGACAAGGTTATTTTGCGTTCTTCCGGATCTAGTGTCTTGATCAATTCTCTTACCGCATTGCTCGGCAACTCACTCAAAAAAGCCGTACGATCATCCGCAGGTAATTCATTAAATAATTCTGCCGTTTTAAAAGCCGGTAATTCTTTGATCAGTTTTTTTTGCGTGGGAAGTTCCAATATTTTAAAAGCAGCCGCAGCACGCGTTACAGATATTTCCGTAATTATCTGGCTCTCATATTCTTCGTTATCGTATATCAGCTCAACGATATCGCTAATATTCTGATCATTCAAAAACTCTTGTATGCGCACTTTATCCTTCGATTCCATCGCTTCCGCAAACTGTTCCTGAAGCTCTAATTTTTCAATTTCTGCTGACATTTGTTTACTGGTTTATTGTTTATCGGTTTATTGATTTAATAATTTAAAGGTTTATTTGGCTCTACCCAATAAACTAATAAACAACTAAACTAATAAACCATATTAAATTCGCAAATATTAGGAGCCGCAATTTACTTTATTTAATCTTAAGCAAATGTTATGTTAAAGCCTTATTTATTTATAGAAAAAACGCCACAAATGGGCAAAGGTGTATTTACGCGGGAACGGATACCAGCCAATACAACTATAGAAATATCACCTGTTATTGTAATGGAAAAAGCAGACAGAGAACACTTAGATAAAACCCTATTGCACGACTATATTTTTTTATGGGGCAAATTGCAGGACAAATGCTGTATGGCACTCGGCTTTATACCAATGTACAATCATAGCTACAAAAGTAATTGCGAATACTTTATGGATTTTGAAGATGATACGATAATGATAGAGACAGTACGCGTAATTGAAAAAGGAGAAGAATTAACCATTAACTATAATGGAGATTCGAATGATGAGGCTAAGGTTTGGTTTGATGCAAAATAATTGAAAAGTAAAAAGTGAAAACCAAAAAGTTGATAAGCTTCAATACTTTTTGTTTTTCACTTTTTACTTTTGCCTTTTTTACTGCTGTTCTATCAATTGTATCTCACAAGCAATTCTTACATCTTCGCTAACTAAAACACCACCTGCTTCTGTAGGTGCATTCCATACTAATCCAAAATCTTTTCTATTTATTTTCCCATTGATAGTGAATCCCGCTTTTGTATTTCCCCATGGATCTTTTGCGACGCCGCCAAATTCAACAGCTAACTCTACTCTTTTTGTAACGCCGTGAATGGTAAGATCTCCGAATAATTCATATGAGCCATCGTTATCAACACTTTCATACTTTGTTGCCACGAAAGTTATTTTTGGAAATTTTTCCGCATCAAAAAAATCAGGACTTTTTAAATGATTATCTCTATCAACGTTGCCTGTTAAAACAGAAGCTACATCTGCAGAGAAACTAATTTTTGCTTTTGAAAAATCTTCTTTATCTGTTTCGATACTTGCTTCAAATTTATCAAAACTACCCGTTACTGTTGTGATCATCAAATGCTTTACTTTGAATTGTACTTCACTATGTGTTGGGTCGATCACCCATTTTCTTGTTGCCATTGTTATATTATTTAAGTTTTAATTCTATTGATCTAAGATAATAAATACATCATGCTTTAACTCAAATTTATTTTTTATTCCACCCCTACGATCCAATCATTATCCGAGCTTTTGATAGCCGCTTCAATTATACGCATTACATTAATTCCATCATCAACGGTAACAGGCATGGCACTTTTACCGGTTAACGCTTTATACACTGCATCATAATAATCATAATAATTACCTTGTAAAGAAGTTATCTTTTCACGGATAATTTTACCATCTTTTTCCGTATGCAACAATCCATTTTCTTCAGCTGGTTCTGTCCCCCAATTAGTAGTATTAGGTTTTATACCTGCAACAAGATCTGCTTCCTGCACATCTGCACGACTTTTTACAAATGAACCTTTATGTCCGTGTATGATAAATGCGGGCAATGCTTCTCTTACTAAATAACCTGCTTTTAATCGTAGACGAAAAGCAGCATAGAATAAAAGGATGTCAATATCATCATCTACCTGCGATTGATCTCTTGTGATACGAATATCTGCAAAAACAGCTTCAGGCATTCCGAATAAACAAAGCGCCTGATCAATAATATGTGCGCCCAGATCTTTTAAAATTCCTGCACCCGGACCAGAAACTTCTTTATGCTGCTTCGGACTTAATGTTGGTTTAAAACGATCGAAATGAATTTCAGCTTCGTTTATCTTACCTAACCAACCTTCTTTTATTATTTTTTGTACCGTTTTAAAATCACTATCCCATCTGCGGTTTTGATACACACCAATCTTTTTATTTTGCTGGATAGATAACGCTTTTAATTCTTCTGCTTCTTTTACTGTTGTTGTAAAAGCTTTTTCTACGATGATATGTTTGCCAGCTTGCAGCGCCTGTTTTGCGTAATCGTAATGTGTATAGGTTGGTGTGTTTACAATTACCAGATCGACTTCTTTATCATTTAATACATCAGATAATGTTGCATACGATTTTACCTTCGGATAGATTTGTTGAATATTTTTTGCGCTTCTTTCCCATGCACCTGTTAATTGAAAGCCGGGATGCAGATCAATAAAAGGTGCATGAAACACTTTGCCTGACATGCCGAAAGAAAGTAATGCTGTTTTGATTTGTTGCATAACCAAATATAAAAATTTATGACCAGACGGGGACCGTCAGATCATAAAAAAAGCCTCAACTTTTAGGTTGAGGCTTTAAATCAATTGTATGATCTTATGCTCTTTGTTTAGCAGGTGCTTTTTTTGCTGCTGCTTTTACCGGAGCTTTCTTTTTTGTTTTTTTAATCACAACGTCAAGCGCTTTACTCATTTCGTCGAAATTATGTTTGCCTGTGTAACGTTCACCGTTGATGAAAAATGTTGGTACATCTTTTACACCTCTGTTGATACCTTCGCGAATATCGCCCTGTACCTGCCAACCGTAAGTTGCATTTACAAGCTCATCCAAAAAACGTTTGTTGTTTACACCTGCTTCGCGACTGTGCAATTTTAAACTTGTTGTACCAAGGTTGCGACGGTTAGCGAATAAGATGTTGTGCATTTCCCAAAATTTCCCATCTTGTGCAGTGGCTACTGCAGCTTCACCTGCCTTTAGACTGCGTTGGTGAATATTTGTCATAGGGAAATGGCGAAAATTGAAACGTATCTTTCCGTCGAATTCTTCCAATAATTGTTTAACTACTTCATTTGCTTTAGCACAAATTTCGCTTTCATATTCTCCAAATTCTTCCAGCGTTACTGCTGCATCTTTGTTGCCTACAAAAACATCTTTCGGTTCAATGATCTCAACGACCTCTTTTTTGAATGCCATAATATTGTTCTCCTTTTTATTGTGTGTAGATTATGTATGCCTAACTGGTCATGATGCCCAGGCTGTTTAATAATCATTTTAAGTGAAATGATTTCTTTTTTGTTACAGGAAAGTCATCTAAATCGAGAGGCAAGCGGCTTAAAGGTACTATTTTTCAGGCGTTTTACCATACCTGTTGGTATTTTTATAAAATATTAATGGACTACATACTGATAATCAACATATTATACTTTATCCCATTCCCTCATTTATGTGGATAACTTATGATTTAGTCTGTAACGTTGGTGTTTGAACATCGTTCCTAAAAACCACCGTTCCATCAAAAACATCCACTAAAACAGGCTTGCTTTTATCTATATTTCCTGCCAATATTTTTTTACTTAACTGATTTACTATTTCCTTTTGGATAAGACGTTTTAAAGGTCTTGCACCAAATTGAGGATCGTACCCATTTTCTGCTAAATAGTCCAATGCATAATCACTAAACTCTAATTGAATACCATTTTGTGCCACTAATTCTTTTAAACCATTTAGCTGAATATTGATGATACCCCTTATTTCTTTTTTCATCAGCGGCTGGAACATGATCACTTCATCTATCCTGTTCAAAAACTCCGGACGAATAGTTTGTCTCAACAAATTCATTACTTCTGCTTTTGTGGATGCCACTACTTCGTCTTTGTTAGATTCGGTTACACCTTCAAAATTATCCTGAATGATCTGGCTACCCATATTACTTGTCATGATGATGATGGTGTTTTTAAAATTCACCACGCGACCTTTATTATCTGTTAATCTTCCATCATCTAACACCTGCAATAAAATATTAAATACATCGGGATGTGCTTTTTCTATTTCATCCAATAATACAACACTGTATGGTTTACGTCTTACCGCTTCTGTTAGTTGTCCGCCTTCATCATAACCAACATATCCGGGAGGTGCACCAACTAAACGACTTACTGAATGTTTCTCCTGGTACTCACTCATGTCGATTCTCGTCATCATGTTATCATCGTCAAACAAATAGTGAGCTAACGCTTTTGCTAATTCGGTTTTACCCACGCCTGTTGTACCTAAAAAGATGAACGAACCAATTGGTTTTTTAGGATCTTGCAAACCCGCACGGCTTCTACGTATCGCATCACTTACAGCTTCAATCGCTTCTTCTTGTCCAACCACTTTTTTATGTAGTTCATGTTCCAGATTCAACAATTTTTCTCTTTCACTTTGCAACATCCTTGATACAGGAATACCGGTTGCCTTTGCAATACTTTGTGCAATATCTTCGGCATCTACTTCTTCTTTCAATAACCGTTTTTCACTTATTTCATCCAGCTGTTGCATTTGTTCATCAACGATCTTTTCCTGTTCCTGCACTTTGCCATAGCGTATTTCTGCTACGCGCCCATAATCACCATTACGTTCCGCCTGATCGGCTTCTAATTTTAATTGTTCTATCTGTGCTTTTGCTACCTGTACTTTTTCTACAATTTCTTTTTCTTGTTGCCACTTTGCTCTGAACGTATCTCTATCAACAGAAAGATTGGAAATTTCCGTATTCAATGCTTTTAATTTATCCTTATCATTTTCTCTCTTGATCGCTTCGCGTTCAATTTCTAACTGACGAATTTGTCTTTCTAATTTATCCAATTCTTCGGGCATAGAATTCATTTCTAAGCGAAGCTTGGCAGCACTTTCATCAATTAAATCAATTGCTTTGTCTGGTAAAAAACGATCGGTAATATACCTGTGTGATAATTCTACCGCAGCAATAATTGCTTCATCTTTGATACGTACATGATGATAGGTTTCATAACGATCTTTTAGTCCACGTAAAATAGACACAGCATCATCTACACTCGGTTCATCGATCATTACTTTTTGAAAACGACGTTCAAGCGCCTTATCTTTTTCGAAGAATTTCTGATACTCGTTTAATGTTGTTGCACCAACAGCCCTCAACTCTCCTCTTGCCAGTGCAGGTTTTAAAATATTAGCCGCATCCATGGCACCATCACCGCCACCTGCACCAACTAATGTATGTATCTCATCTATAAATAAGATAATATCGCCGTCACTCTCCGCTACTTCTTTTACAACAGATTTTAATCTTTCTTCAAATTCACCTTTATATTTTGCGCCGGCAATTAGCTGACCCATATCCAAAGCATAAATAACTTTTGATCTTAAATTATCCGGCACATCGCCGTTAACAATACGCATGGCCAAACCTTCAGCGATGGCCGTTTTACCAACGCCCGGTTCGCCCACTAATATTGGATTATTTTTACTTCTTCTTGATAAGATATGTAAGGTTCTACGGATCTCTTCATCACGACCAATAACAGGATCTAGTTTTCCTGCACGTGCCATTTCGTTTAAGTTTTTCGCGTATTTATTTAATGCATTGAATTGTGTTTCCTGTGTTTGAGAGGAAACCTTTGAACCTTTTCGCAGATCCTTTATAGCAGCCAACAAACCTTTATCGGTAAGACCTGCATCTTTTAATAATTTAGCGCTGTTATCATTCTCTTGTAGGATAGCTAACAATAAATTCTCAACGCTCACAAATTCATCACCTGAAGATTTTAAACTTGAGGTTGCTTTCAAAATAACACTATTCATATCACGACTCACATTTTGAGCCGGCTCGCCACTTTGTGTTTTAGGCAGTTTTTTTATGCTTTCATCTAGTTTAGATTCTACAAAACTCACGTTCACGTTGTTCTTTTTCAATAAGAATCCAATAGCAGAATCATCTTCACTCAACAACGATTTTAACAAATGTTCTGTTTCGATTGTCGGGTTTTGATTATTAAAAGCGAGCTGCTGCGCATGAGCTACTGCCTCTTGTGCCTTTATGGTGAAATTGTTTAAATTCATATGTTAATTTGTTCTTTTAGTTTGATTAAGTTTAACCAATAGCTGCAAAAGATACTCCAAAGAATAAATTCAGAAAATATGTCCTATAAATATACCTTCTTCTGCCGCAAATTCAGTCCAATTGGGATATTACTGCTATTGTTGCAGGCTATTTTATGAGTATTTTTGTATCGGATGAATGTTACTCAGCAAACAAATATTATCAAAAACTATGCTACATCGTTAGGCTTTAACTTTTGCGGTATTGCAAAAGCTGTACAATTAGAAGCTGATGCGAAGCGGCTTGAAAGCTGGTTGAACAAAGGCATGCACGGTACCATGCAATACATGGAGAATCATTTCGACATGCGTATTGACCCTACTAAATTAGTGCCCGGCGCAAAGTCTGTTATCACTTTATTATTAAATTATTTTCCTGCGGAACAACAGCATAACGATATTCCTAAAATTGCCAAGTATGCTTATGGTGATGATTACCACGAAGTGATAAGAGAAAAATTACGTTCCTTATTACAACATATAAAAGTGAATATCGGTGAAGTGGAAGGTCGTGGTTTTATAGATAGCGCACCTGTTTTAGAAAGAAGTTGGGCTAAGCGCAGCGGATTAGGATGGATCGGTAAAAATGGAAATATCATTCACAAACAAGCAGGCTCTTTCTTTTTTATTGCTACGCTGATCGTTGATCTGGAGCTTGATTATGATCAGCCTTATGTTAAAGATTATTGTGGTTCTTGTACCAGGTGCATTGATGCTTGTCCTACGGATGCTATTTTGCCTGATAAAGTGATTGATGGCAGCAAGTGCATCTCTTACTTCACTATCGAATTAAAAGAAGCATTGATACCCGATGTAATGAAAAATAAATTTAACGACTGGATGTTTGGCTGTGATGTTTGTCAGGATGTTTGTCCGTGGAACAGGTTTGCCAAGCCTACCAATGAGATCAATTTTAAACCGATCCCTGAGATACTTAATTTTTCTACCAATGATTGGGAAGAACTTACTGAGGAGTCATTTAAAAATATCTTCAGATCTTCTCCTCTAAAACGCAGCAAATGGAAGGGAATTAAGCGAAATATCCATTTTATAAAAGCCGGCGAATAATTTAACAGTTATCAATACTTCATTATTGAATTTGTACAGTAATTTACAGTCAAATAATTATAACAACTAAATTAAATAAGCATGAAAAAAGTATTTTTATTAGCTACAGTTGCATTATTAGCAACAAGTGTGACGTTTGCAGGCAATACACAAAAGAAAAAATGTTGCCATAAATCTTGCTGCCATAAAGGAACAAAAGCGGCTACTGATTCTACAAAGAAGTAATTGTCTTCACTAAATGAAAAAGGGAACTGATTAGCGTCGGTTCCCTTTTTTATTGGCATCTTCTTTCTTTTTTCTATGCAACTTTTCAACAGTTATAAATTCCTTAGGTTTAAAGAAGAATTTATAGCAAACATAAAAAAGTGGCAGGTTTGCCATCACCAAAAACAGCTGTAAATGAGTAACAATAAATACTATAAAAAGTAATGTACTGGTTAAAATGCTTCCCCACAACCTTTCGTTATCAGCTTCGCAGCCAATATCTATATAAAAGTTCTCCGTTAATGGCTCATTAATATAAAATGGTTTTGATAAATGAAAACCGTTTTTCACAATGATCTTTACGGGCAATTTATCTGCTGATATAATTAAGGGTCTTTGTTCTTTTAATTCGTACAGATCATGATCATTAACCACCACCCAAAGTGTTAATACACGCAACAAGAGTTGCCTTTCGCGCAAGATGATTATAAAGGGTTGTTTTGGTATAGCTATTTCTTTATACTAATATAGTTCATTTTCATTTTACTGACTATCAGGATATAAGAAAGTTATCGCAAAAAGTATACAGTTCTGTAAACCGCAAAGTGCGCAAAGAACGTAAAGAAACCGCAAAGGAAGACTTAGCGTCCCTTTGCGGTTTCTTTACGTTCTTTGCGGTTAAATATCATTATGCACTTTCCTGTATCCCGATAGTTATTTTCATGAGCAGAATAAATACTAAAATGAACGTGTTACCTTTAATAAAATTTCATACAATAGACAATGACCAAATTATCTGTCAACGTAAATAAAATAGCTACACTGCGGAATAGCAGAGGCGGCAACAATCCTGATCTTGTAAAAACGGCTTTGGATATTGAACGTTTTGGATCGCAGGGAATTACTGTTCATCCGAGGCCGGATGAAAGGCATATTCGTTATGCAGATGTTTTTGATTTAAAGAAAGTAATTAGCACTGAACTAAATATTGAAGGCAATTGCACCGAACAGAAATTTGTTGATTTAGTATTAGCCAACAAACCCGCACAAGTAACATTAGTACCGGATGCATTGGGACAAATAACTTCTAACCATGGTTGGGATACTATTAAACATGCTGCTTATTTAAAAAAAATGATCACTGTATTTAAAAAAGCAAACATCCGCGTTTCGATATTTGTTGATCCTGTTGTTGAAATGGTGGAAGGTGCTGCTGCTACAGGAACTGATAGAATTGAATTATATACTGAAGGTTATGCTAAACAATACGCCACCAACAAAGAAGCTGCCATTAAACCATACATTGCTGCTGCAACAAAAGCAAATGGATTAGGGTTAGGGATTAACGCAGGACATGATCTTGATCTCCAAAACTTGAAATATTTTGCTCAAAATATTCCGGGATTATTGGAAGTATCTATTGGACATGCATTGATTTGTGATGCGCTTTATTTGGGATTGGAGAATACGGTGCAGTTGTATAACAGACAGCTTATGTTTTAACCACAGAGGACAACACTAAGTTTCATTGAGTGCAACATTTTCCTGAAAGGTACCGTTGCTGCAAACAAAAAGATTTAAGAGGTTTTCTTTCTTTTAGATTTAATATCTTGGATAGCTTGATAAATAAGATATGTCCCAAAAATCAAAAAAAGCAATCCTAAGAATTCTTTTAGAAAAAATAAATCACTGTATCGTATCTCATAAGATAACCCATATAATATAAATAGAAACCCTCCATACATTGTTAATAGTCCGAAAATAATTACAAAAAACTTCATTAGAATTTCTTTTTATTTCCCTTGAATTTAGGCTTTCGATAAAAGCTCAATAAAGCTATGCCGCTGAAACGTTTGATCCAGAAGGCTTTCGAGAGAACTTGCCACTGAAGCTTAATTGAAATACAAATGCTGACTAACAAAAAATATTCGCAATCTACATTAAAGTTATAAGCGCTAACTTTTTGTTTTTCACTTTTTACTTTTCACTTTATTTCAACAACCTGCTTAGTCTTCTGTTCAATTTAGGTCCGCGTAAATTTTTACCAGCTAATGTTCCGTCAGGTGCTACTAAAATATTTTGAGGGATATTCATTATGCCAAATTGTTGTGCAACTGCATTTTGCCAGCCACGTAGATCACTTACATGTTGCCAGGTTAAGCCGTCCATTTTTATAGCATCGAGCCAGGCCGGTTTTGCCTGATCTAAGGATACGCTTAAGACAGTGAAGTTTTTATCTTTATACTTATTGTAATTAGCAACAACGTTAGGATTTTCTGCCCTGCATGGTCTGCACCAGCTTGCCCAAAAATCAACCAGTACATATCTTCCACGGAAAGACGAAAGACTTACCGGATTACCTGCTGTATCAGTTTGCGTAAAATCAGGCACTTTCGAACCGATAGGTGTTCTTTGTGCATCTGCGATCAGTTGCGCAATATATTTACCCATGCCGGATCCTTTTACGGATTCGGTTAAGCTATTGTATAATTCTTCTGTTGCTTTTTCATCTTCAGTAATCTGGTTAAAACGAATTATGGCCAATGCCGAAACAGCCGAGTTAGGATATTTTTTTGCAAAATTTTTGCTTATTGCAGCGGCTTTTTCTATTGCTATTGAATCGTAGGGAGCATCATCATTAAATAAATATTGGTAAGGCGTTATTTCATTATTATACTCAGTAAAAATTTTATTAGCTACAGAACCTGTAACCACTGCATGATCCAGTGTTGCTTTATTTCCGGTAATTTTAATATTACTGTTATCTAAAAACAGGGTGATGAAAGGTGGTTGTCCGTTGAATAATAATATTCTAAAATCAGGTTCATCCATTTTTCCTTTGAAAGAAAATTTACCTTTTATTATTGTAGCCTGATCTAATTGTGCGCCCGTTTGTCCGTTTAGTAGAGTTACCGTTGCACTATCTTCATAACCGGTTACTGTTCCGTTAATAGTATATCCATCTGCAGATTTTGTTGCTGTAGTTGTTTTTGGTTTAACCTGACCAAAAATAACAGCGGGCAATAACAGTGATAAAAGAAAAATTCGCTTCATAATAAAATGATTGAGCATGCAATTTAACTGGTTTTACGGAGAAGTATTAGCCTAAAACGGTATTTAAGAATTCTTTAGTTGTAGCATTGATATCCTTCGTATTAGCCAAAGCCTTTATATATGCACTGCCTATAATAGCACCGTTTGTATAGCGACAAGCTGCGCCAAAAGTGGCCTTATCTTTTATTCCAAAACCAACTAATATTGGGTTATTTAGTTTCATGGATTGTAGCTTTTTGAAATATGGTTCCTGATCTGCAATGGCCTTATTATTACCCGTTGTTGAAGATGATGACACAGCATAAATAAATCCTGTAGTCAGTGTATCTATTTTTCTTATTCTTTCTTCGCTTGTTTCTGGCGTTACCAAAAAGATAAAATCTAATCCATATTTTTTTATGATCGATCCATATTGTGTTTCAAATTCGTAGATCGGCAAATCTGGCAATATTAATCCGTTTACGCCTACTTCAGCTGCTTTAGCGCAAAATTTTTCGAAGCCGTATTGCATTACAGGATTCATGTAGCCCATTAAAATAATAGGAACTGTAATTTCTTTTGATGAATTTTTAAGCTGTTCAAATAAAACAGCTATCGTCATGCCATTTGCTAAAGCTTTGCTACCACTATCTTGTATTACTTCGCCATCCGCTAGGGGATCGCTGTATGGCATTCCTATTTCAATTAGATCCGCACCGTTTTGTTGTAATGCTTTCATTACCGGAACTGTACTATTTAATTCGGGGTAGCCGGCAGTACAATAAACATTCAGCACTTTGCTATTTTTATTTTTGAATAGCGTTTGTATTTTACTCATCTTATTAATTTACCGGAGTGATCTGTAAGACCTCTGTTCCTAATTTTATAAAATTATATTTCGGACTGGCATGTATATCAAGATTTAATTTATACAGAGCCTTCTGCTCATTTAGCTGTTCTTTTGGGAAAGAGAGTACAAGTGTATCTCCTTTTCTTTCTATTAAATAATCGTCTGTATTAAAACCTTCTACCAGGCAACGGTTGAATTCGTAATGTTCACCAAAAGTATTTTCTGTCATCGTGCAGGCTGTTAATGTTGCAGAGCAATCTCCTATCCTTTCAGCTTTCAGATCATGGTTAATGTATGTACCGCCTTTACAGGAAGCTAATAATACGAGAAGAATAACCCCCAACCCCCTGAAGGGGGCTTTGATGCTTTTATAATTTAAAGAGACAATTTGTTTAGCTTTCATTTTTCTATTTTTTAAATTTTCTTTTTACCAACTCTTTATCAAAGCTCTCTATTATTTTTGCATTTTCTTCCATTGCTGCCATATAAGTTGCCATATCCTTGTCTCCTCTACCGCTCAAACAAACTACCACTACATCTTCTTTTTTAAATTTAATTTCATTTAATGCGTACAATGCGTGTGCCGATTCTAGCGCAGGAATAATTCCTTCCAACATTGCTAATTCAAAAGCTGCTTCTAATGATTGTTTATCAGTAGCACTCATGAAAATACCACGTCCACTTTTATATAAATGTGCGTGTAACGGACCAATACCAGGATAATCTAATCCTGCTGAAATACTGTGTGGTTCTACTACTTGTCCGTCTGCAGTTTGCATGACATAACTTTTACTGCCATGCAAAATACCCGGAGTTCCTAATTGCGTTGTTGCTGCACTTAAGCCGCTGTTTACACCATGCCCTGCTGCTTCGACAGCAACAAGCTTTACAGAAAGATCATCTAAGAAATGATAAAAAGAACCTGCTGCATTACTGCCGCCGCCAACACATGCCACCACATGCGTAGGTAATTCGCTTCCAGTTTTTTCTAATAATTGTTTTCTGATTTCTTCACTGATAACACTTTGAAAACGTGCCACCATATCCGGGTAAGGATGCGGACCAACAACGCTACCGATTATATAATGCGTATCAACGGGATTATTGATCCAATCTCTTATCGCTTCGTTCGTTGCATCTTTTAGCGTTTTGCTCCCGCTTTTTGCAGGGATAACTTTTGCACCCAACATTTTCATTCTTGCTACATTTGGTGCCTGGCGCTCGATATCTTTTTCACCCATGTAAACAATACACTCCATTCCTTTCAACGCGCAGACTGTTGCTGTTGCTACGCCATGTTGACCGGCACCTGTTTCGGCGATAATTCTTGTCTTGCCTAAACGTTGCGCCAATAAAATTTGTCCGATGGTATTGTTGATCTTGTGCGCGCCGGTATGATTAAGATCTTCACGTTTTAAATAAATGGATGTCCCGTATTTTTTACTTAATCTCTCCGCTAGAAATAATGGTGATGGACGGCCAACATAATCTCTCAATAAATATTGAAACTCTTTTTGAAAAGCATCATCATACATTATCTTCAAATATTCATCCTGCAATTGCTTTACATTCGGATATAACATTTCAGGAATAAATGCGCCTCCAAAATCTCCGTAATAACCATGTTCATCTACAGAGAATATATTTTCTTTTGTCATCTTTTTGTTATTAATTATCGTACTCTCTTTATTGAATTTTTATCTTAGCATACGTTGTTGGTCAGGCGACCAACAACGGCGAAAGTTTTAATTGAAAAGTTAAAAGGCAAAACCAAAAAGTAAAAGAAGCATTATACTTATGGGATTTCACTTTTGACTTTTTAATTATTTTATTATTAATTCCATAAACACCAAATCCAGCCATCGATCAAATTTGTAGCCTACTTCTTTAAAATGTGCTACTTCTACAAAACCGAATTTTTTGTGCAATTTGATACTCGTCATATTTGTTGCATCAATTCCCGCAACAATCGCATGGAGTTTTAACTTTTTAGCTGCATCGATCAATGGAGGTAATAACAATTTCCCAATTCCTTTGCCTCTATGGTCAGCAGAAACATAAATAGAATTTTCCACTGTATGTTTAAATCCTGTCCATGTTCGAAATGTTCCGAAAGAACTAAAACCTACTATAACTCCATTCTCTTCCGCAACAAAAATCGGGAAGCCTTGTTCTTGTTTTGTTGCAAACCACTGCTGCCGCATTTCAATTGTATGAGGCTCGTAATCATATACAGCCGTTGTATTTATTATAATATCATTATAAATAATCAACATTGCCGGCAGATCATTCGCAGTCGCTGTTCTTACGAGAATCATAATTTATTTTTTACCTTTCAATCCCTGCTTCAATTGTAACAGCAAAGCCATGTCTTTAACTCCCGGACTTTTTTCGAACCTGCTGTTTACGTCAATACCAAAATAATCAGGATGTTTAAATGCTTTTATTTGTGCAACATCATCAACACTAATACCTCCACTCAAAAAAAATGGTTTTTCTATTTTACTTTTTGCAATTTTCTTCCAGTCGAATTTTGTTCCTGTGCCACCAATAGCATCTCCTACTTTTGCATCAAACAAGTAGTAATCACATACTTCATCATAATCCGCTACCATTTCATCTATAGAAATATCTTCGCTACCGATATTGAATACTTTTATTACTTCGACTTCTTCCATTAATTGTTCGCATAATTCGGGCGTTTCATCGCCATGTAACTGAACAATATCTAACCCATAATCTTCAACAGCTTCCATTATTTCATCATAGGTTGAGTTTACAAACACGCCTACTTTTTTTACATCAAAATCGGCAGACTGCAGTTCTTCTTTTGATATTTTATCGCCAACATAACGGGGTGAATCTTTATGAAAAATAAATCCTGCAAAATCAATGTTCAATCCATCTAATTGTTGCAATTGTTTCATCTGTGTAATGCCACATACTTTGATATTCATATTTGTTATTTTATTTCTTGTGCAAATTTTTTAATTAATTCCATATCCTTAATTCCCGTTGAGGTTTCAAATTTACTATTAATATCCACGGCAAACAATGCTTTAGCTTCAGGCTTTTCTGCAAACAATTTTAATTTTTCCACATCGGTAGGTTCTATTCCACCACTCAAAAAATAAGGCTTTCCTACTTCAACACCGTTCAACATATCCCAATTAAATTTTTTGCCCGTTCCGCCGTAACCTGCACCTTCCGTATCAAACATAAACATATCGCAAACACTCATATATTCTTGTATTCTCCAGCTAATATTATCTGTCTCACTTATCCTAAAAGCTTTTACAACGGAAATATAATCAGCGATCTTCTCGCAATATTTTGGTGTTTCATCTCCGTGCAATTGCACCATGTGCAAGCGGCATTCATCTACCATTTGTAAAACCGTATCAATCGCGGCATTTACAAATACACCTACCTTATTAATGTTATTTTCTTTCTTGATCAGACTAGTAGTCATGGTACGTAATGCGTAGCGGGGAGATTTTGGATAAAAAATGAACCCGCCAAATGTTGCTCCGACACTCGCCAATTGTGTCATTTGTTCTTCCTGCGTAATACCACAAACTTTTAATCTCATTGCGTTGTTAATTTTAGTTGGTTGACAAAATCAGCAAAAGCAATCGTTGGGTCAGGCTGTTTCATAAAGTTTTCCCCGATCAAGAATCCTTTAAACCCAGCCTTCTTGAAGATACAAATTGTTTCAACATCATGAATACCACTTTCGGCAATTTTAATTTTATCTGCCGGAATCTTTTTACTCAATTCAATTGAACGATTTATATCTACTGTAAATGTTTTTAGATCTCTGTTGTTTACACCCACTATCTCTGTCTCTGCACAAATATGTTGTAACTCTTCTTCATTGTGAATTTCTAATAATACTTCAAGTTGTAAACTCTTTGCAAAGGTTGCTAATTCTTTAACGCGTGCAGGTGTTAAGCAAGCTGCTATTAACAATATAACATCTGCGCCCATCGCTCTTGCTTCTACTATCTGGTATTCGTCAATAATAAAATCTTTTCTTAAAATCGGAATATGATTTACTCTTGCTCTTTTAAGGTCTTTTGTTGAACCGCCAAAAAAATGTTCATCGGTCAAGACCGATAAACAACTAGCTCCAAATTTTGTGTAAGCTTTTGTCACATCTTCCACATCAACCTTATCATTAATGATTCCTTTTGATGGCGACTTTCTTTTAAACTCAGCAATGATGCCGGTTTTAGTTTCATCCAATAAAAATTGTTTCAGCGACAAAATGGAACGTGTATAGAAAGTGCTTTCTTTCAAATGCTCAATTGAAGCTACCAGTTTTCTTTCAGCGACTTCGATTTTTTTTTGCTCAATTATTTTATCTAAAATATTCATGTTTATTTTACTGTTTTGTCATGCTGAGGAACGAAGCATCTTATTCAAGATATTTTAATTCCCCCGATTATATTTATTACTTCTAATAATTTAAAGATCAGATTCTTCGCTTCGCTCTGAATGACAAAGACGATTAGTTCACTAATTTTTTCAAACACTCATAAGCTTTACCACTTTCTAAACTTTGTACAGCTAATTGATAACAGTCTTCATAACTTTTATATTTACCTGTACATTGCAACGCCATTGCCGAATTGGCTAACACCACCGCATTTTGCGATGCAGTACCTTTGCCTTGCAAAATATCCAGAAATATTTTTGCTGCTGCTTCAACCGTATCACCACCTTGTATATCTATTGCATTTACAGTTCTCTTGCCTAATTGTTCTGCAGTCATTACTTTTTCTCCTGAATTGGTAATGATCTTTGTATCGCCCGTTAAAGATATTTCATCATAACCATCCAAACTGTGTATAATAGTGAACGCACCTTCATTTTGCTGCAATAAATAATTATATATTCGTGCCATCTCTAAACTGTAAACACCCACCAATTGATATTTCGGCATAGCGGGATTAACCATCGGGCCTAGCATATTAAAAAATGTTCTGATACCCAAACTCTTTCTTACCGGGCCAACTACTTTTAATGCGGGATGAAATAAAGGTGCATGCAAAAAGCAAATATTCGCCGTTTCAATTTCTTTTTTTAATGTCGACACATCATTTTTAAATTTATACCCGATTTGCTCCATTACGTTCGATGAGCCGCTGATAGAAGATGCCCCGTAATTACCATGCTTGGCAACTTTATTTCCAGTACCCGCAACAATAAAGCAACTTAACGTTGAAATATTGAAAGTATCTTTTCCATCTCCGCCTGTCCCAACAATATCCATTACATCATGCTCATGAAGGTTTACAGGTATACACAGTTCTAACAATGCATCTCTAAAACCTTGCAGTTCTTCAATGGTAATACTGCGCATAAGGTACACCGTTACAAAAGCAGCAATTTCACTTTCACTATACATACTTTTAGAAATATTCAACAATACTTCTTTGGCCTGTTCTCTCGAAAGGTTTTTATGTTCGAATAAATAATTTAATATCTTTTTCATTTTATTTGAAACCCCCACCCCCCTGAAGGGGCTTTTGTAGTTTAATGATTAATAGATTCTTCCTTTTCTTATTGTTTAATAACTTTTTGCTATACAAAACAACACTTTTAATAATAACACTCCAAAGCCCCCTCAGGGGGTTGGGGGTTTCTATTGCAACCAATTCCTCAACATCTTCTCCCCATTTGGTGTTAGCACACTTTCCGGGTGAAATTGTACGCCTTGCACATCGTACTTTTTATGTTGCAACGCCATTACATAACCATTTTCATCTGTAGCTGTTATTTCTAATTCTGTTGGAAAACCTTCATTGGCAATTATCCAGCTGTGGTATCTTCCGACCTCAACTTCATCTCCCAATCCTTGCAAGACCTGTGATTTTTGGTTGATAATTTTTATTGGTGTTGCTACACCGTGATACACTGATTTTAAATTGGTTAGCTTACCGCCAAAAGCCTCGCCAATTGCCTGATGGCCCAAACATACGCCCAATATAGATTTTGTTGGTGCGTACTCTTTTATCAGCGGCAATAATAAACCGGCTTCACTTGGCACACCCGGACCGGGTGATAAAATTATTTTATCATATTTTTTTACATCTTCCAAAGCAATTTGGTCATTGCGAAAGACATCTACTTTTTGATGCATGATCTTCTCAACCAAATGAACCAGATTGTATGTGAAAGAATCGTAATTATCGAATACTAAAATTTTCATCCTAAATATTTTGTGCTAATTCAATAGCTTGTTTTAACGCGTTTAATTTATTGTTTACTTCCTGTAATTCGCTTTCAGGCTTACTTGCAACTGTTATACCCGCACCAGCTTGTGATGTCAATGTATTATCCTTACTTAAAAAAGTTCTGATCATAATGGCATGATTGCAACTTCCATCAAAACCAATAAAACCAATTGCTCCGCCATAATAACTCCTTGCAGTTGGCTCATAATTATCGATCAATTGCATCGCCTTAAATTTCGGTGCACCACTCAATGTACCTGCGGGAAAGCTTACCGCTAATAATTTAAATGGATTGGTTGCTGCAGGAACTTTTCCAACAACTTCACTCACCATGTGAATTACATGAGAATAGTAATTGATCTTTTTATATTGTGTCACTTCTACTTCAGTGCACATTCTACTCAGATCATTTCTTGCAAGATCAACCAACATTACATGCTCTGCATTTTCTTTTGGATCTTGTTGCAACTTCACGGCCAATTCTTTATCTAATTCATCATCACCTGTTCTTTTAAAAGTGCCAGCGATGGGATGAACAACTGCTTTTCCATTTTGTATAATTACCTGACTTTCGGGTGAAGAACCCAACAATTTATAATCGCCGTAATCAAAATAAAATAAATACGGACTAGGATTGATACTTCTCAAAGCCCTGTAAACATTGAATTCATCTCCGGTAAAAGATTGCTGAAATCTTCTGCTCAATACTATCTGGAATACATCTCCTCTAAGACAACTGCTGATCCCTTTTTGTACAATGTCAAGATATTCTTCATTGGTAAGATTAGATGTTTCTTCTCCTTTCGTTTTAAAAGGATATGTCGGCACATCTTTACTCTTGATCAAACCTTCAACTAAATCTACTTCGCTTTTAATCCCGTCAATTTTATTTTCGCAGATATATAATTCATCTTTAAAATGATTAATAGCGATAACATATTGATATAATCTGTATCGCATCAACGGGATTTGTGACTGTTGATCTACTCCTTGCGGATTATCCAAATGTATCGTATCAAAAAACTGCACTGCATCATACGTTGTATAGCCGAATAAACCTTGCGCCGTATTTACAGGTTTGGTTGCCGCTTTTTTAATATCGAAATGCTGCATAAAATTCCAAAGCTGTTGCGGCACTTCTGCAGGATCTGCGATTGTTACTTTTTCAGGTGCAGCATTCGGCAATTTGAATTCCATTATGGATGTATTGCTGATCTCAATTCCTGCTATTGCATTGATAGCAATAAAAGTGTAACTATTTTCTCCTGCATGAAAATCTGTACTTTCTAATAAGATCGTATCCCTAAACCTATCTCTCAAACGTAAATATATTCCTACCGGCGTATATACATCCGCTAAGATCTTTTTGGATGTGGTTGTTATTTCTATTTTTTTCATTTGTTACTTTTTGTCTGAACTTGGATTTGGTAGGATTGAATTGATTTATTGATTTTTAATTTCAAGTCTGTATTTTGGATTTTCAATCCTTTTAAAATCAAGACTTATCGCTCCAAAATTTATCAATAACCCCACTTCCAAATTATACGCTTCTAAATAATTTCTTGCTTGTGTAAAATTTACAGGTTCAAGTTTTGTTATAGCTTTTAATTCTACTGCTATTTTCCTTTCTATTAAAAAATCAACTCTTCTTTCTCCTATTTGTTTTTCATTGTAAAATATAGGCATATTAAATTCTCTCTGAAAATTAACTCCTTCTTCTTCCAATTGAATTGCCAACGCTCTTTGGTAAATAACTTCCTGAAATCCATTCCCTAATTTGGATTGAACTTTCATTGAAGCTCCTATTATTTTTTGCGTTATCTCCTTATATTTTAGTTCTGACATTGATCATTGATATTTTATACATTCTAAAAAATCCTTTTTATCCAATCAATCCTCCCAAATCCACGTTCAGAATAAAAAGAAAAAGCCCCAACACAATTGTGTCGGGGCTCATTAAAGTATTTATAATACATACCAATAGTTAAGCGACACAATTAGAAAATTGCTTGCCACCACCAACTATTGTTATTTGTATATTGATTTTTCATTTGTTACTGCAAATATGTGACAGATTTGATTAATAAAAAAATTATTTTAGTAAATTCAATAAAAATTGCGCCAATGCTAATACAACACGAAGAAAAAGAGGACAGAAAAGGTTCTTTTTTTGTAATGGGTGATAATGCTCCTCTTGCTGAGATGACCTACTCAATGCCCAATAGCAAGTTAATGATCATTCAACATACTGAGGTGGATGATGTATTACAAGGCAAACACGTTGGTCAGCAATTAATAGATGCTGCCGTTAATTATGCTAAAGACAATGACCTGAAAATATTTCCCTTATGCCCTTTCGTTAAAGCAGTCTTTACAAAAAATGAAGATAAGTACAAAGATGTCTGGAACAAATAAATAGCTCAATTGTTTTATTGTCGAATTGTTGCATTGTTATGCTTCCATTGCCCTTCAACGATAAAACAATTCGACAATAAAACAATTTAACTATTCAACAATTAAAATATGCAACTCACAATATTCGGCTCTACAGGATTAGTTGGTAAACAATTGGTACAACAAGCTTTGTTTAAAGGTTATAAAGTAAAAGCATTCGGCAGAAATGTTTTTACAGAAGATCTTCCAAAAGATGATAATCTTGAATTAATACATGGCGCTTTATTTGATGAAGGTGAAGTGTATAAAGCTATAAAAGGCAGCGATGCTATTTTATCTGCATTAGATGGCGGCACTGATGGAACTGACAAATCACGTTCGCTCGGTATGAAAAATATTATTATGCAAATGGAAAAAGCGAATATAAAGCGCATCATTGCTGTTAGCGGTTATGGTATTTTAAACGCTCCTGATGATACCTATTTATTTAACGATAAAGAGTTCCCGCTAAAAGATCATGCTGTTAGCCAGGAACATTTTAAGGCGTTTGAATTACTAAAAGCTTCGCAGTTAAACTGGACATTAGTTTGTTGTCCTGAGATTGTGGATAAAAGTGCTACAGGGCTTTTTACTACAAATATTACCTATCCTCCTGTTGTAAATAATCATACAATTTATTCCGGCGATGTTGCTTTGTTTATGATCAATGAGCTAACCGTTAATGGACATAATAAAGAACGCATTGGTATTTCTAATTAATAAGAAACATAATGGTTAAGAATTAGATTCTTCGCTTCGCTCCGAATGACAAATCAAAAAAGATAGATATTCGAGAATCAGATCAATCAAAAGAATCAACTTCAATCAATGGTTCAGACAAAAAAATCCAACTTCGTTAAAAGTTGGATCGATAATAAATAATATCAGACGGAGACCGTCAGCTATTATTTATGCAAATTTTTTCGCGTCTTCTAAAAACTTAGCCAGGCCAATATCTGTTAATGGATGTTTTAATAATCCTAAGATAGAATCTAACGGACATGTACAAACGTTTGCACCAGCTTCGGCACATTTAATAATATGATTTGGATAGCGAATTGATGCTGCTAATATTTCAGTTTTGTTGAAACCTTGTACATCATATATCTGTCTGATCTGATGAATTAGTTCCATTCCATCCCAACCGCTATCATCAATACGACCGATGAATGGCGATACATATTTAGCACCGGCTTTCGCAGCAAGTATTGCCTGACCTGCAGAAAATACCAGTGTACAGTTTGTTGCAATTCCATTATCTGTAAACCATTTGATTGCTTTAACACCGTCTTTTATCATCGGTACTTTTACGATAATATTTTTATGCAATGCAGCTAATACTTTACCTTCTTTAATGATGTTATCAAAATCTACAGAAACAACTTCTGCACTAATATCTCCGTTTGGAACTATTTCGCAAATTGTTTTGTAGTGTTGCTCCACTGCGGCTTTACCCTTAATTCCTTCTTTGGCCATTAAGGTTGGATTAGTTGTTACACCATCTAATATACCTAGATCTTGAGCTTCTTTAATTTGAGCCAGATTGGCTGTGTCTATAAAAAATTTCATAATGTATTTAATATTTAAGATTGAATATTTAATATTTCTTTCAACTGCAAGTTGTACGCTTTTTGTGCCACTATTAATATCGAATATTAAATTTTTAGGCTCTCCTGGGATGTCTTTCTTGCAGCTGCTAAGATACTTGCTAATTCTGAAGCTTCTTTAATAATTGACGATAATTTTTCTTCGGGAAGTAATTTTAACTCTTTAATTACCTCTGCCCAAAATAGTGATTCATGGGCCTCCTCAAAAGCAATACTAAGCTTGGCTACAAATGATTTTTTGCTTATCTCTTTACAAGCAGCTCTATAGTTGGCTGCTGCAGAAAATGCTGATCTCAACAGCTGATCCTCAATCACTTTAGAAATTTTCTTTTTAGGCAAAGCATCACAGACATTCACTATTCTGTATGCAAAAGCACGAAGACGACTTTCTAATTCTTTAGGATTCATAGGTATTGAATATGTAAGATGAATATCTAATATTTTCTTAAAATATAAACAGTCGGCAAAATCAGCCGACTGTTTATCAATATTATATATTAAATCGACAATATTAAATAAAAAATGGCAAGTTACTTACATCGCACCGCTCAACCATCTACCCTTGCTACCTTCCGGTCCTGGGGGAATTCAACAGGAGCTGGTCGTATAAGACTTGCCGCTGCAAAGATAAGAAGAAATTTTTTAAAATATGGGAGCAAAAGCTAAATAGCGACAAAATGATGAAACGTACTCCCGAAAGCTTTCGGGAAATGAAGCTCAATAGCAGCAAAAAATTTGTCACCAAGATATTTACTGAAAATTATTACCTGAACTATTGTCTCTTGAATTAATATTAACTATTCCAATTAATTGGTCTGTTTGATCTGAAAATGATTTGTAATATACCAATATGGTGTAAGTGTTTTGCGTTTCGAAAAAATCACCATTGGTATAAGTTATTAGTGCAGGATCTTTTTTATCTACCAATATGTAATCATAATTATAGTAGCCTTGTTTTAAAGATCTATTTATTTCATACTCATTTTTATCCACGTTGTATTTCAGTTTTGTAGAATCGTTCAGCTTGTAATCGGTTAGCTGTCCGAATAAATAAACATCCTTATCCGCATACGGCTGTTGATTAGGTGTTACATAATAAAAATGAACCGTGGCATAATCTGCTTGGGTGGCCGGACTTATATTATCCAGCGTTGCTATTTGGTAGCGCCCATCGTAATCTGTGTAATAAAGATATGGAAGAGCGGATCTATCCACGTCTTTTTGTAAATAAACGTCAGTTCCCTCTTTTTTATATTTCGCAGTTTTAATACGATCGCTTTGTAAACTAAAGCTGCGCATATCTAACCAGCGCCATTCTTTTCCTCCCGGAAAAACGAAAATATTATCCGAATTATATTCTAGATTATTGCCTCTTATAAACGTTGGCGGCACGCCAGTTTGCACATTATCCCAACGGTAGTTCTGCATTACAACTACTTTTACTTCCTGGTTCGTATTAAATGAATTGATAGACCCAATATTGACCGTGAATTTTAATCGTTGATGTGTTCTATACTGCGGACCAAATGGCTGCACGATCTGCGTTGATATAGTTGCTTTAGAATTCAATACCAACATTCTTCTCGTAAATGCAAGCTTTGAAGTATCTCCATCTAAAAAAACTTTCACTAAATAATTGCCCGATTTTGTAGGCAATGAACTTTCTTCTGGAAGCGAAATTTGGTAATGTGTATAATGTGCAGTTGTTAAATAAGAGAATTTATAATTAGTGATCTGTGCCTGGGTAAACCCTGTCATGTAGTCAAACTGACTCATATCCACCGGCTGCCAATCAATATCGCACAATTGATAAGTATAGTAATAGGTTTTAACATCCCCATCCATATCGTCGAAACTAAGAATAAGTTTATCTCCACTGTTAAGATTATACACAGGCATACCGGTTTGGCTACCTGCGGGATAAAGTCTTGCAGTACCAATATTATTATAAAACACATCATCCTGCGCAGTAACAGTGGTTATTAGCATCATGAACGAAATGATCGTAAGTACTAAATATTTAAAAAGATCCATATAGTTATTAAAATATTTACTTTTGAAAGATAACAAATGTACGTTGTTTGAATATTTCTGCCTTTATAGCTAAAAGAATAGCATTTAACAGTGAGCGAACTTTTTCACGCTTCATTATACGGTTAGCCGTTGGCGCAACAGCCATCAGCGTAGCTATTATGATCATTTCACTAAGTTTTGTTAATGGTTTCCAACAGGTGATCAGTAACAAAGTATTTAGTTTTTGGGGGCATATTCGTGTGCAACAAAACATGGATGACAGAGTTAATATTGCAGAAGAATATCCCATATCCAAAAATGATTCTATTGAAACCTATATGCGCAGCCTGCCACAGGTAAAAAGTGTTGAACGGTACGCAACAAAATCTGCCATCATAAAATATCGTACGGAGATTGAGAGTGTACTTTTAAAAGGAATAGATAGCTCTTTTAATTTTTCAAGATTACAACCTTTTTTACAGCAAGGTACCTGGCCCATATTTAAAGATAGTTTGTACAGCAAAGACATCGTGATATCTGCTTATACAGCAAGACAATTAGGTGTGCAAGTAAACGACAGTACAGATGTACTTTTTTTAAGAGAAGATGGAAGTAAATCTGCCAGACGATTGAGGATCTCTGGTATTTATAAAACGTCCATTGATGAATATGATAAAAATTTTGCGTTGTGTGATATTCGCCTGATAAGACGATTAAACAACTGGAACAATAACCAAATAGGCGGTTATGAAATATTTCTACATGATTACAAACAAATAGATACTGTTAACACAATCATTTACAGTCAGCTTCCACAAGGTTGGTACAGCAAAACCATTAAAGATATTTATCCCAACATTTTTGATTGGCTCGCTCTGCAGGATAAAATAAAATATATACTGGTAGGCATCATGATAATTGTTGCGGTAGTAAACCTCATCACTTGTTTATTAATAATTGTTTTAGAAAGAACAAGGATGACAGGCATACTAAAAGCAATTGGTGCCAGCGATTGGGACGTACAAAAAATATTTTTATACAATACAACCTTCATTGCAATAACAGGGATTGTTTTAGGTACAGCATTGGGCCTTGTTATTTGCTGGCTACAGGAAAAAACAGGTTTTATTAAATTAGATGAGGAAGCGTATTACATGAGTGCCGCACATGCACAGGTAATATGGTGGCAGGTTATATTGATTGATATAATTACATTAGCTATCTGCTTTGCAACATTGATCATTCCTACTTTATTAGTTAGAAAAATAAAACCGGTAAAAGCAATTCAGTTTAGGTAATTATTAATGGTAAATGATAAATGGTACAGGCCTGTTTTATTATTTTTTGTTTTTTACTTTTGACTTTTGACTTTGAGCATTATAAATGCGATAAAATAATCCCCGTCGCAACTGCTGCATTTAATGATTCTGCACTACCGATTCTTGGGATAGTTATTTTTTCTGTTGCTAGTTCCATTAATTCAGGACTTATTCCTTTTGATTCATTACCAATTACAACAAAGCCTTCTTTCAATCCTTTTAGCGTGTCTACATTTTTACCATTTAATACAGCCGCATATATTTTGATGGAGGTATTCTTTTGTATGAACTTTTGCAGATCGGTGTACATAATATTTATTCTTGCCAAACTACCCATGGTACTTTGCACCACTTTAGGATTGTATTGATCTGCGGTATCAGTTGAACAAATAATTGAAGCTATTCCAAACCAATCTGCTATGCGGATAATTGTACCCAAATTGCCGGGATCTTGCAGTGTATCCAGCAATAAAGTTATCTTTCCTTTAACAAGAATTTCTTTTGGCTGCATTTTTTTGAAAACTGCCAATGTTTGAGAAGCGGTACTTAACGCAGATATCTTTTGCAGCTCAAAATCTTTCACTTCTTGCAGATTTCCTGCGAAGTGCTTTCTTATACGTATTTCATTATCGTGCAGCCATTCTTGCTCCCCTATTAACTGCTCACAAACAAACTGTCCTGACTGTAAAAGCTCCAATACTACCTTGTTTCCTTCGGCAATAAAAGCACCTTCCTGATCCCTGAATTTTTTGTGGTGCAAACTTTGAATATATTTGACCTGAGATTTACTTAACATCTACTTTAAATTTATACTTTCTATAATATAATGGCTGGAGAAAGACTTCTATACTATTTTAAAAATATACTTTTTATTACAGTATTGCTGTCTTCCTGTACGGTGGTGAGAAAACATCAAAAAGGCCGTCCATTTGTTTATATAAACACCATCGAAGTTAAGGGAGGTAAATTTACCAGCACAGAAAAAGGCGCATTAAAACAAAGATTATTGACACAATTATGTGATAGTTCTAAAGCGATACCTAAAGATATTTTTTTTGTGATACATGTTATTAATAACCCGCCGGCATATGATAGTGGCTACTCCGGCGTTTCTGCAAGAAATATGAAAGCATCAATGCTACATATCGGTTATTATAATTCAACTGCTTCTTACAAAGCTGATACCATTACAAAAAGAAAAATCACACTTAGTATTCGTCATTTCCCATGGCGAAAAGAAATTCAAAAAAGAGTAATAATTAATTACGCTGTAATTACAGGACCTCCTACACTAATAGATACGGTTAGCTACATTTTCAATAAGCCTGAATTAGAGGATCTTGCACTCAAATCTGCTAATAGGTCTTACTTAAAAAAAGGAGATCCCATTACCAAAGCAAATGTTTTAGGAGAGATCAGCCGTTTGGTAGAATTATATCGTAATTATGGATTTTATAAATTTACTTCCGATGATATCAAAGTAAAAGGAGATACTACTATTGCGGCATTGACAACCATTTCTACCGATCCGTTTGAAAACCTGCGTTTATTAGCAGCTGCAACCGAAGCAAAAAATAAGCCCACTATCAAGTTACAAGTAGTATCCAACCCATCTACAGATAGTTTACGACTCAGAAAATATTATATCCGTAACGTTTACATCTATCCGGATTATACCAGTGCGGACGCTACAGATGATAGTAGCTACACGGAAATAAAAACAAAAAGTAATTTTATCATAAGGTATCATAGAAGATTATTCCGCAATTCTTTTATTTTAAGACAAATGCTTTTAAAGCCGGGGAACGTTTATAGTCAGGATATCTATAGTAAAACAATCAACAACTTTACACAGACAAGTGTTTGGCAAAGCAACAATATCACCATTGTAGATCTTAAAGATACTGCGACAGGGAGAAAAGATAGTGTAGGTAAACTGGATATGATAGTTCAATTAACCCCCGCAAAAAAATACGGCTTTGAGGCAAATATTGAAAGCAGTTATTCTACCAATAGTACCAATATTCCAGGAGCGAATTTATTTGGTTTATCAGGGAATGTATCTGTACAAAATAGAAATCTAGATAAGCGAGGAGTAAGAATGACAAATGCCATACATGCGGGTGTGGAATTTGATCTGATAGGTCAACAATATGGCGGTAACCTTATCAATTCTAATGAGTATGGATATACCAATAGCATTTTGTTCCCTAAGTTGATCACTCCTTTTAGAAGCCTTAACAGGAGAAGGCTGATCTCGCAACAATCATTTATTAATACAGGGGTTTCTTATGTGCAACGTTTACAATTATTCAACCTGGAAAACATCAGTGTAGCGATGGGTTATCAATGGAGCAACCGGCCTACCCGAAAATGGGTATTCAAACCACTTGATTTTGAATTTTCATACCTGTATAATCAATCCGATAGTTTCACACATGATATCGATTCTTTCCCTTACTTAAAATATGCATACAACACTGCCTTGGTAATGGGTAGCAGTATTGGTTATACCTCAACAGTCATAAATGCCAAACATATTAACAGAGAACATGTTTTTAAAGCTAATCTTGAAGAATCGGGTCTTATATTAGGACAAGTAGGATTTATTAAAAATTATTTACGCAGATTTGTTAAACTCGATCTTGATTATACCCATGTTATTGCTTATAGAAAATCTTCAATGGTATTTCATCTTTTTGGGGGAGTAGGTGTGCCTATTGGTAATAACCCCAATGATTCTACATTACCATTTTTTAAACAATATTTTAGTGGGGGCTCCAATAGTATGAGAGGCTGGCCCATACGAGGTATTGGACCTGGCTCAAAACCATTGCTACCATACACCACAGTGTCCTCTAGTATAGCAAGATTCAACGATAGAACAGGCGATATAAAACTTGAATTCAACACTGAATATAGATATAATATACTTTCTATCATACCCAATACACTGATGCTAAGAGGTGCGCTATTTGCAGATGTTGGTAATATTTGGGATTTTAAAAGTGTTAGTGGCGCAGATAGCCTGCAATTTCAATTATCCCATCTTTATAAACAATTGGGGGTAGATCTCGGCACAGGATTCAGGTTTGACTTTAATTATTTTCTTATTCGGCTTGATCTTGGATTTAGATTCAAACGACCTGAAGATGCTGATATAGATAATGGCTGGCACTCTCCGTCAATAGGGTTTGACGACGCATTCAAAAAAATATTTACAAAAGGAGAAAACGGAGACACTCAATACAGGCAATGGCGTTACGAAAATTTCAATTTCTCTATCGGACTTAATTATCCTTTTTAGTTAATACTTCCTCAACAGGTATTGCATCATCAACAGAGAACGCTCCTATTCTTGTTCTTCGTAAACTGCTTAAATAAGCACCACATCCTAAAGCAGCACCAAGATCATTAGCCAAACTGCGTATATACGTTCCCGTTGAACATAGTATTTTAAACTCAACCAGTGGTAATTCTATCCGTGTGATATCAAATTGATAAATGGTTACCTTTCTTGCTTTTAACTCTACCTCCACTCCTTTTCTCGCTAATTCATATAATGCAACGCCATCTTTTTTTATAGCAGAATACATCGGTGGCCTTTGTTCTATTTCGCCAACAAATTTTTCTGCTTCGGCTCTGATTTCTTTTTCTGTAAGATAAGCATATTCTTTTGGTTGTTCCGGCTGACTTTCCAGATCATACGTTGCGGTAACAGCACCTAAAGTAATTTGCCCCGTATATTCTTTTTCCTGTGCTGCAAAATCATTAATGCTTTTTGTAAATTTTCCGGTACAAATGATCAAAAGACCCGTAGCTAAAGGATCCAACGTGCCCGCATGGCCTATTTTTTTTATCTGTAATACACCGCGTAATTTACGCACCATATCGAAAGAGGTCCAGTGTAGTGGTTTATCTATCAACAAAACTTTCCCTTCAGCAAAAGGTAATTGTATGGCAGGATCTAGTGGAATAATATCTCTGCGTTCCCTCTTAGGTAACTTTTCTCCCGTAGCCTCAGCATATTTACTCCTGTATGTTACTCTCCTTGCCAAATTGTATCTTTTTTTGCAAATGTACTACTGCAGAAATTAATAAGCGAAAGCAGTTTACCTGATAACAATAATTGTTATAATTTACAGCTCTTTTTAAAATAAAGTAAAATGACAATTACAGAATTGAATAAACAATTTGGTCGTGCCGATCAGATCAAATTTTCTACAACAAAAGGTGATCTGCCTGTTGCTATTTTAACCAACCAATATGGTGTCGCGACAGTTTCTTTGCATGGTGCGCAGGTTTTAAGTTATATACCTAAAGGAGAAGAAGATGTTCTATGGATGAGCGACAAAAGTTTATTTCAGGAAGGTAAAGCGATAAGAGGCGGTATCCCTATCTGTTTCCCATGGTTTGGACCCAATCCTGAAGACAGCAAAAAACCTCAACATGGTTTTGCTAGACTCTCCAACTGGTCCGTAAATACTACAACTGTATCTACGGAAGGTAGTGTTTCGTTAATCTTACAATTGCAAGATTCACCTGCTACAAAAACGTTATGGCCTTTTTCTTTTACTGCAGAAATAATTGTAACGATCGATACAAAGCTTGAGCTAACATTATGCTGCACCAATACAGATAATAAACCTTTTGAGTATTCAGATGCATTACACAGTTATTTTAATGTAAGCGACATTGCTAATATTACTGTTGACGGACTGATGGATGCAACGTATTATCCAGCAGGCAGTGATACCGGCATCCAACAACAAGAAAAATTATTACCGATAACTAAAGAAGAAAACCGCCGCTACCTAAACCATTCGGCAACCTGTACAATACACGATAAAGGATTTAAAAGAAATATTCGTGTAGGCAAGACCGATAGTAAGACAACCGTTGTATGGAACCCCGGTGCAGATACAACCAAGACAATGAGCGATATGTCGCCGGATGGCTATAAAACTTTTATTTGTGTAGAAGCTGCCAATGCTTTTAATAACATCATCAAACTTTCACCTGGAGAGAGTTTTAGCATTTCAACAATTCTTCAATCAGAAGCAACAACTAATTCCTGATCACTTTTATAATCTAAAGGAACAAAAAGCCCGGATAAATCCAGGCTAATTATATTGAACTATTCTATCTGATTTCTAATGATTTAAAAATCATTTTTAGTCTTATCCATATTCTCTATCGGCTTTTTATTTTTCGTTTTGCCTGTATCCGGTTTAGCCGCTTTAGGTTTAACATCCATAGGGGCTGTATCATCACTATAATCACTTGATGAAGCATCACCATAATCACCCGCATCCCCATTACCCTGATCTTCAGGATAAGCCGTACTATCGGTCTGATTAAATAAAGCTGCATTCAGATCTGCATATTCAGGATTATTTAATGCTTGCGGAGGCTCAGGAAAGTCAAGTATTTTTCCATACGGCAATTTTTTATCCGCATATATTTTACTCATAAAATACCCCCACTTCGGCAGTGCCATTTCATTACCTCCTGATGTACCTGAATATATTTTTAAGAACTGATCATCACAACCAACCCAGGTACCAGCTAACAATTCAGGTGTATAACCTATAAACCATCCATCAGTGTTATCATTGGTAGTACCCGTTTTGCCGGCTTTCTTTACAGGTATATCATAATTTTTTAAAGAGTGCCCGGTTCCATAATCTACAACACCTTCCATCAACTTAACCATTGTGTAAGCGTTCACTTCACTGATCACTTGCTTTGTTTCGGGTACAAACTCCTGTAATATATTACCATCTTTATCTTCAATGCGTGTAACTAAAATTGGCTCTGTATTATATCCTTTATTTGGGAACATGGTGTACGCACGCAACATTTCAATTAACGGTACTTCTGCAGCTCCCAATGCAATAGAAGGCACATTAGGTATAAAACTTTTAATACCACAGGTATGTGCAAATTCAACCAAACGATCCGGACCAATAACAGACATTAATCTGTAAGCAACAGGGTTTTTTGAATGAGCTAATCCATATGCTAATGTACCGCCACCACCTGTAATACATTTTCCATTCAAACAAATAGTTCCACCAGGTACAAGTGTTTGTGGAGTATAGCCAGCATCCTGCACAGCCAGTGTATATAAGAGTGGTTTGAATGTTGAGCCCACCTGCCTTAATGCAGTAACATGATCATATTTAAACCATTTAAAATCGATGCCGCCTACCCAACATTTCACTTCTCCAGTTCTTGGATCCATACAAACAAAAGAGGTTTGCATTAATTGTTTATGATATTTAATAGAATCTCTCGGCGTCATCACAGTATCTAATTCTCTTTTCGTATTCCATGCAAACACTTTCATTTTTACCGGCACCGCAAATGAGGCCGCTATCTCATCATCGCTAATACTATCTTCCTGCATATTCTTCCAACGATCGCTGGCTTTCATAGCAGCATCAATAACATTATCGTGCCCCTTCCACATTTTAGCACCGTTGACCTTTAAAAGATTGTTCAATTTTTGTTGAATGACAGGCATATGTTCTATTACAGATTGCTCTGCATAATCCTGCATTTTTGAATCAATGGTTGTATAAATTTTAAGGCCATCTCTGTATAGATCATAGCTGTCTCCTGTTTTTGGATTACGATGATCCTTACACCAATCTTTTAATTGGTCTGCCAGTACCTGACGAAAATATGGTGCTATACCAACATCATCATCTGATTTTTTAAAATTAGTTACCAGCGGCAGCGCTTTATATTTTGTCGCTTCGTCTTGCGTCAAATATTGTTCTTTACAGTCAACCATTCTTTGAAGAACCGTATTGCGCCTGTTTAAAGAAGCTTTAGGATGACGAACAGGGTCATATATAAAACCTTTTAGCATCCCAACCAAAACAGCCGCTTCTTCAATACTTAGATCTGCAGGTTCTTTTTGAAAATAAGTCCGTGATGCATTTCGTATACCATAATTGTATCCCCATGGCGCGCGATTAAGGTAGAGGGTTATAATTTCTTCTTTGGTGAAATTTCGTTCCAGTTTTACGGCAATTATCCATTCTTTAATTTTATCTAAACTTCTTTTAAAAATATTTCCATGCCCCTGCTTCAGCATCATCTTTGCTAACTGTTGCGTTATGGGACTCCCTCCTCCATCCCGACCTAACTTAAGAAATGCCCTCGCTACCGCTTTTGCATCAATGCCCGAGTGGTCGTAAAAACGCTCATCTTCTGTTGCCACTAATGCATGTATGATATTGGGAGATATTTGATCGTATTTTATTTCCGTACGATTCTCTGCAAAATATTTTCCCATCAGCAACCCATCACTTGAATATATCTCACTGGCAAGATCTGCATCAGGATTCTCGAGCTCTGTCAAAGAAGGCATTTTGCCAAAAATCCCTACATCTGCTGCTACAAAAAGAAGCACTACAAATAGTAACCCACTAAAAAATACGATCCACAAAATTTTTACTAAACGTGTCATACTATACTATTTTATCTACTTACCTGTTTATTGAAACTTTCCGGGATATTGTAATTTCAACAAATTTTTATAGCCCGTAAGATCCTTATTCTTTTCTAATAATTGTAAACTCTCATCTGATATAATTTCAAAATAATATTTATTTGCCGGCAACCATGATATTTCATTAGGTGCTGCACTACTGATCTTGCCATAATATTGCATCACTTCATCCGCATTTGCAAACGGAGAAATGATTAGCATTATATGCTCATTATCTACACTGATCTTATCTATAGTATATGGTGCAGAATAAAACTCTTCGCTATTATACCGCATAAACGCATTTCTGGCTTCTGTTGCGTATGTGTTATCCACTTTATCCATAATCATAATTACGTGTTGAGGAGATGCCGTATTAAAAGAAAACTGGCCGGCCGGCACAGGAACTGCGACCGCTTTTTTCACACTGTCTTTGACAGCAATAGGTGGCGCTATTTTTTTAACACTGCTATCTGCAACAGTTTTAACTACCGGCAAAGCTGTTGCTACAGTATCATCAGGAATAGATATAGTTTCATCTTCTTTAGCCCGCGTAACCTGCAAATTATTAAGGTATGATTCTATTTCACTTCTTCTTCTTAAAACATTGATAAGGTTCTGTGCCTTGGGTGCTAATGGTGACCTGCGATAGAATTTAACAATATACTTCAGATCATTTATGGCACTGCTATCATCGCATTTATACTGAATATAATAAATTGCTTCGATGTATAATAACTGCGGACTCCAGTAATTTTCTCCGTACAGAGTATCAGCTTTATTTTTTTCCGCTATCGCAGAGTCAAATTTTCCTTCAATAAATAAATTGTAAATAGCTGCATAACTTTCAGATACTTTAGGATTATTTAACAATGGCCTCGCCGCATCAGGATCTGTCAGCAATCCTGCAGAACGACTATCGGGCATAGTGGTTAGCAGTATATTTTTATAGAAAGCCATCTTTGCTGTATCACCCAATTTATGATAACAATAATGAAGATTAAAATACAGCTCGCCGTTATATAAACTATCCGGAAAAAGCCTTAATGATTGCTCATACGTTTTAACAGCATTGCTATAATCTTCAAGATCGTTTTGATATGCTTTACCCAGTTTAAATAAATTTCTCGACAATAAAATATTACTTGCCTCCATTTTATCTTTTGTTAAAGGAATGTTTGACATCAGACCTTTATAACTCATATCTATAGGTGGTGCTACTTTTTTTGCTGTATCGGCAGGGGCTGAAATTACTGTTGACGTATCATCAGGATTTGTAGCCAAAGCTGCTATAGCATTAACTGAAGCACTTTTTCTTCGCCAGTTATCCGTATTGGTTCTATCTCCCCATTTATCTTTAAAATCTCTGTAACCTTTTGCTTTAACATCCGCATTATAGAAATACCAATCGCCTTTATCGCTGGTTCCAAACAGATCTGAAGATTGACTTGGGTTATTATTAAAACTAATATCTGTGTTCTCGCCTGAAGATGCGTAACTCTCTTTTTGGTTTTCTTTTAATCCTTTATCCTTCCGCAATTGCTTCAACATTTTTTTTACGGCATCATCTCTATCTGAAGGTGACATGCTAGCTAATTGCTGCAAGCTATCTTCTCTCTCAACAACAGTTGTGGCTGCAACAGTTTTTTCCAGCTTCTTTTTTCTGTCTAATGCACGCAAATAATTCTCATCTCCCATACTATCCGCAACTTGCAGACTGTCATAGTAAGCATATGCCTGCGGGTACTGTTTACGATTGAAAGTTATATCACCCAAAGCAACCAATGCTTTGTTCTTATAGCTAGTATAGCTGGTATCTTTTTTATTAAGTGCAAGGCTTTTTAAATAATAAGAAATCGCTGTAGCCGTATCCGGCTTTTCCATTAATAGTTGTCCGGTGGAATAATAAATGATATCCCGAAAAGCTTCAAACTTATCTTTTTTTGCCATGTGAAGCAAATTGGCAATACCTCTATCTAGTTG
>Ga0206994_1002_pt1 | contig 58453 bp, 51 predicted proteins | sample Alteio_BWMinCont_4_FD_153485 | JGI IMG/M metagenome (GOLD analysis project Ga0206994, IMG submission 153485) | Enriched cells from forest soil in Barre Woods Harvard Forest LTER site, Petersham, Massachusetts, United States -... | ecosystem: Environmental > Terrestrial > Soil > Temperate forest >...
AGCCTGGGGGTTACAATAAGGTGCGTATGTATAATTATAATAAAATCATGCCTTTATGCATGATTTGTGTATATATTATATTTAAGGTTGGGATTATATTAATTATAACATTAAGAGTATCTGAAATGGAAATACTTAATGCAATTATTGTTGTGCAAAACAATGTGAATTTAGCGCTGGCCAATAGCTCAAGACATAAAAAAACGCCCCCGAAACCGGAGGCGTTCTCATTAAATATATTAAAGACTAAGCGTGTACTTTGCCTTTTGTCTTTGTTACAACTTCTTCTTCAATGTTACGTGGAGTAGGAGCGTAGTGACTGAACTCCATAGTAGATGTTGCACGGCCTGAAGACAGTGAACGCAGCTGTGTAACGTAACCGAACATTTCGCTCAACGGTACTTTTGCTTTGATCACCTGCAGGTTGTGTTTGCTATCCATACCTTCCAGCATAGCGCGACGACGGTTAAGGTCACCTGTTACATCACCCATGTATTGGTCTGGAGTGATCACTTCTATTTTCATGATCGGCTCAAGCAATACCGGCTTAGCTTTCTTTCCAGCTTCACGGAAGCCAGACTTAGCACAAAGTTCGAATGACATTGAGTCACTATCCACCTGGTGGAAAGAACCATCAAATATACGTACCCTCATGCTTTCTATAGGGAAACCTGCCAATGGACCAGTACCCATGCTTGATTCAAAACCCTTCTGTATAGCAGGTATGAATTCACGAGGTATAGAACCACCGAAGATTTCGTTGATGAACTGGAAAGTACCCTTTCCTTCTTTCAGGAACTCTTCGTCAGCAGGGCCTATTTCGAACTGAACATCAGCGAACTTACCACGACCACCGGTCTGTTTCTTATAAATTTCGCGGTGCTCTATTTTCATAGTGAACGCTTCCTTATAAGCAACCATTGGTGCACCCTGGTTGATCTCAACTTTGAACTCGCGACGCATACGGTCAACGATGATCTCAAGGTGCAACTCACCCATACCGCGCAGGATAGTCTGGCCTGTATCTTCGTCTGTGTTTACACGCAGCGTAGGATCTTCTTCCACAAGTTTGGCTATCGCCATACCCATCTTGTCAGCATCGGCCTGTGTACGAGGCTCAACAGCTATAGATATTACCGGTTCTGGAATGAACATGTTTTCCAATACAATCGGGTGCTTTTCATCGCACAATGTATCACCGGTCTTGATTTCTTTGAAACCTACAGCAGCCCCGATATCACCAGCTTCGATGAAATCGATAGGATTTTGTTTGTTGGCGTGCATCTGCATGATACGGCTGATACGCTCGTTCTTACCAGAACGTACGTTCAGTACATAGCTACCTGCATCCAGGTGGCCAGAATAGCACCGGAAGAACGCAAGGCGACCAACGAAAGGATCGGTCATGATCTTGAACGCAAGGGCAGCAAATGGTTCTTTTGCATCAGGACGACGGCTTATTTCTTCACCGGTGTCAGGATTGATACCTTTAATAGACTCTACATCAAGTGGGCTAGGCAGGTAACGGATAACAGCATCCAGGGCTACCTGTACGCCTTTATTCTTATATGCAGAACCGCAAAGCATAGGTATGATGCTGAGATCGATAGTTGCTTTACGTACTGCTTCATGTATTTCGTCAACAGAAATGCTGTTTGGATCTTCAAAGAATTTCTCCATCAAAGTATCATCATACTCGGCAACAGCTTCTACAAGCTGTGCACGCCAGTAGTCCACATCTTCCTTCATGTCTTCAGGAATAGGCACTTCGCTGTAAGTAGCACCCTGCGTAGCATCATCCCAGATGATAGCCTGCATAGTGATCAAATCTACAACACCTTTGAAATTATCTTCAGCGCCTATTGGCAATTGCAATGGTACAGATTTAGCACCCAGCATTTCGCGCACCTGTGTAACAACCATCAGGAAGTCAGCACCAACACGGTCCATTTTATTTACGAAACCGATACGTGGCACACGATAACGGTTAGCCTGGCGCCAAACGGTTTCAGACTGAGGTTCCACACCATCAACAGCAGAGAACAGGGCTACAAGGCCATCGAGTACACGCATAGAACGTTCTACTTCAATGGTGAAATCCACGTGACCGGGAGTATCAATGATATTGAATTTGTATTTCTTAGATTCTGGTAACGGAGCACCCTGTACGGTAGGGAAGTTCCAGAAGCAGGTAGTAGCAGCAGATGTGATGGTGATACCACGTTCTTGTTCCTGAGCCATCCAGTCCATGGTTGCTGCACCTTCGTGCACTTCACCTATCTTGTGGTTAACACCTGTGTAATAAAGAATACGTTCAGTAGTAGTGGTCTTACCGGCATCAATGTGCGCTGCAATACCAAAGTTGCGCTGTAAGCGTAAGTCTGCCATTGTTATTTGTTATTAATTATAAGTTTATGACTTTGAAATTGGGTGCAAAGGTAATTATTTTTTATGATAGAAAACAATAAAATGCGGCAATGAGGAAATATGATGATACGAGATGTTGCAACCAATTAGCATTGTAAATAATTATAAAAATAATGATTTTAAATTACTATAACGCAACTGCAAGTAAATAATGCACATGTGTTCACCACACTTAAAAACAGCTATACACCCAACTTTAACATACTATAAACAAAATTCGATAAATTGCAATTGTTCGCTAATTCAATGTTTTATGGACTATAACGCGTTAATAAACAAGTTAACACTATCATTACTATTGGTCTGCTCTTTATTTGTGCAAAAGGTTGCAGCCCAACAGTGTGGATCTGATATAGCTCAGCAGAAAATGTGGCAGGCCCATCCAGAATTTGCACAACAGGAGCAACAGAACACGCAATATTGGAATCAATACATGCAACGTCTTAGCGCTTCGCTTATTATTAATACTCCTTCAGGTCCCGAATACGAGATCCCATTGGTAGTGCACGTCATGAATACAGGTGGTGCTATTGGTACAACTTACAATCCTACAGATTCGGTCATAGACAGTTTGGTTAGCTACGTTAATCAAACTTATGCGGCTACATGGAGCGCTTACCCAGATACAAATAGTGGTGGTGTACATATCCCCATCCGCTTTGTATTGGCAAAGCGCGACCCTTTGTGCGATAGCAGTACCGGTATAGTACGGTATAATGCCAGTGGCCTTGCTGGTTACACAGCTTATGGAGTAAAAGATGCAGGCACTAATGGACCAACAGATTCTGCTGTCAAATCGCTCAGTTTATGGTCGCCCACCGATTATGTAAATGTTTGGATAGTAAATAAAATAGATGGTAACGATGGTACTTCGGGTACATTTATTGCAGGTTTTGCCTATATACCTCCTGCACCCAGGTACCTGGATGGTGTTATTATGCTGGCTACACAAGCGCACGCAGGCCTGATAACTTTGCCGCACGAATTAGGGCATGTGCTGGGTCTTTACCATACCTTCCAGGGTGGCACAACCACTAGTTGTCCGCCATCAACAGGCAATTGCAATGTAGATAACGACCAGGTATGTGACACAGAGCCAGAAGAACAGTCTAATTTCAATTGCCCATCCGGCACTAATCCATGTTCGGCGGTAGGGTATAATAATGTGCAGCACAATTTTATGGACTACTCTAATTGCCAAAACAGGTTTACCGCCGGGCAAGATACACGTATGCTATACAAATTGCTGAACCTAAGGCCAGGTTTATTGAGTTCCCTGGGTACAACATACCCAAATGGTACGAGTGTGGCGAGTGCATCTTGTACGCCGGGTATTGCTAACCCCGCCAACCAGTATGATATTGGTGTTACAAAAGTGGTATTGAATGACCTGCAAGCGAATTCTGGTGGCTATAATAGTGACGGAAATGTTTCTTACAGGGATGAAAGTTGTTTTCAAAGGGCTAACCTGGTTACCGGCCAAACTTATACTTTGTCGGTCAGCGTAGGTTCTGCAAATCCTGAAAATACAGCAGCATGGATAGACTATAATAACGACGGTATTTTCCAGTCGAATGAACAGGTATTGACTACTAGCAGCACCGCTGCCGGAGGCACTGCAACTGCAAGCGTTACAATACCCACCACGGCTACCACATGTACACCCATACGTATGCGTGTGATGTCAGATTTCTACGGCTCTGCCGCGCCGTCATCGTGCACAAATGTACAATATGGGCAGACTGAAGATTACTCAGTTTATATTACCAGCCCAAGCAGCGCATCGGTAGCGCTTACAACGGGTACTAACCCGGGTTGCCTAGGTGGAACGTATATGTTCGCTGCATCATCTACCAACCTGGGAGCCACTCCCGGATATAACTGGTACGTGAATAATACACTTGTCAGCACCAATACCTCAACCTATACTTCCAGCTCACTACAAAATGGTGATAGTGTATGGGTAAAGGCATATGCAACTACTGCCGGCTGCTGGACGACCGATTCAGTACATGCTCCAGCCATCCACATGTCCCTCTCTGCAACGGTAGCTACACCTGTGGCAGGCGGCAACGGCCCTATTTGTGCAGGTGGCACTATTAATCTTACAGCAAGTACAATAGCGGGAGTTATATACAACTGGTCTGGTCCCAATGGTTTTTCATCGCTCAGCCAAAATCCTTCTATTCCTAATGCCACAACAGCTGCTTCTGGTACTTATTCGGTGATAGCATCTACAGTCAGTTGCGTTTCTAATCCTGGTAGTGTTACTGTTACCGTTAATCCCACACCAGCTACCCCTATCATTGGCAGCAATAGTCCTGTTTGCGCGGGCAGTGCCTTAACGCTTACAGCCAGTTCAACAGCCGGCGCCACCTATAATTGGTCCGGGCCAAATAATTATACTTCGTCTATTCAGAATCCTATAATTGCAAGTGCAACAACAGCTAACGCCGGTACATATACAGTAAGGGCTACACTTGCAGGTTGCGTATCTGCATCATCTACCGTAGGTGTTACTGTAGGCACACCACCAGCCGCCCCCTCTGCAGGCAGCAATAGTCCTGTATGTGCAGGAACAGCCCTGAACCTTACAGCATCAACAATAGCAGGCGCAACTTATAGCTGGACAGGCCCTAATAGTTATACAGCGTCTGTTCAAAATCCCACAATAACAAGTGCTGCTTCAACCAATGCAGGAACATACACTGTAAAAGCAAACGTGGGTGGCTGTATATCTAACGGCGCTACAGTTACGGTTGTGGTCAATCCGTCACCAGCGGCCCCCGCTGCTGGCAGCAATAGCCCTATTTGTGTGGGCGCAACACTTGACCTGACAGCCAGCACAGTTACTGGTGCTACTTATGGCTGGACCGGCCCTAACAGTTATACTGCCACTACCCAAAATCCTACTATTACCAATGCACAGGTATCCAATTCAGGTACTTATACAGTAAAGGCAACTGCGGCAGGTTGTTCATCTACGGCTACAACAGCAGTAACGGTGAGCCCTAATGTAACCCCTTCAGTTACATTAACCCCAGCAGCAGCTACACTTGCGTTGAGCACAGCATTCGCAGCGAACGTTACTAATGGCGGCACCACACCTACTTTTCAATGGACAAAGAACGGTACTGCTATAAGTGGTGCAACCTCATCATCATACACTGTTGCACTCAACCATGGGGATACACTTTGTGTGAATGTACACAGCAGTGCGTTGTGTGCTAATCCAGCTACCGTAAAAGCTTGCATTTATGCAACGCTTGGGGTAAGTACTCTTACAACTGGAACCAATGATCTGCAACTTTATCCTAATCCAAACGATGGTAGCTTCACTATCTACGGCTCAGTTACAGACAGTAAAACCGCTATAATTGAGGTGATGAACGTGTTGGGGCAGGTGGTATATAAGGAAGAAGCTGAAGTGCAGAACAACTTATTGAATAAGAAGATAGCGCTGGATAGGATAAATACCGGTTTGTATGTTCTGAAAGTGAGTACGTCAATAGGTAGTAATACTATGAAATTCACAGTACAGCGGTAAAGTCTATTAGGGATAAAACCTGTTTATTTTACCCATTTTTGAGACTAAATATTGATTATCGATCCCGATGCAAACCTTATAAAAGGATGTACCGGGATCGTTTTATTAGATAAGTAAGATAGTACTGTAAAGCATTAAGCTGCTACAGAAAAATTACAAATGCTACAGGCTTTTGCTTTTTGTACCTTTGCCATCTTTATGATACGTATAGGTAAGATCGTAGCTACAAATGGTTTGCAGGGTGCGCTTGTAATGACCCATGTTGCAGGCAACTCTAAATGGTTGAAAAAAGATGATCCATTATTCCTGGAGATGAATAAGGATAGCTACATTCCCTTTTTTGTTACGGCCTGCAAGCCTAATAATAGCGAGGAGTATGTAGTGCAATTGGACGAAGTGAATGTGGTGGAAGAAGCCCGAAAACTCATCAGCAAGCATGTATACGTGCAAGAAGATGCCGTTGCACAGTATATTGAGGATTCACCATTGCTATGGATAGGTTTTAAAATAGCAGACAAAGAAAAAGGAGAAATAGGCGTGGTGGATGATGTGGTGCAGACCGGGGCACAATGGCTGGCAGTATTGCATATTAATGGCAACGAGGTTTTATTGCCATTGGTGAAGCAAACTATTGTGCAGGTGAACCTGAAAACAAAGAAGATACATATGAACCTGCCCGAAGGGCTGATAGAAATATACACGGATAAGTAATTTTCATTAATGCGGATAGATATTATAACGGTTGTGCCAGAGTTGCTGGATAGTCCCTTCAACCATTCTATAATGAAGCGTGCCCAAAACAAGGGCCTGCTGGATGTGCATACCCACAACCTGCGCCACTATACGCCATATAAGCAGGCACAGGTTGATGATTACCAGTTTGGTGGTGGAGCAGGTATGGTAATGATGCCCGAACCATTGGCTATATTGCTGGATAAGCTGATGGCTGAACGGACCTACGATGAAGTGATATATGTAACACCTGATGGCAGCCTGTTTGATCAGAAAATGGCTAATGGCCTGTCTTTAAAAGGAAATCTGATCATTATCTGCGGCCATTACAAAGGTATAGATGAGCGTATCAGGCAGCACTTTGTAACAAAGGAGATATCTATTGGCGATTATGTGCTGAGTGGGGGAGAGCTGGCTGCTGCTGTGATTGTAGATGCGGTAGGCCGACTGTTGCCGGGTGTGCTGAACGATGAAACATCAGCGCTTACAGATTCTTTTCAGGATGGCTTACTGGCCCCACCTGTTTATACCCGACCTGCTGACTTCAGGGGGTGGAAAGTGCCGGAAGTGCTACTTTCGGGCGATCCGAAAAAGGTGGAAGTATGGCGTTATGAGGAAAGTTTAAAACGAACTGAAGAGCGCAGGCCCGGCCTGATGCATGATTAAAAATAAATGGTAGAAAATAATAAAGGTTTTATTTTGACAAAATAAATTCTTTTCATACCTTCGCAGTCCCAAAAATCTTTTATTATGGAAGCTATAGCTTTTATACATCAGCAGTTAACTGCTAACAAAGAATATCCTAAGTTCAAGGCCGGTGATAACATCACTGTTAACTATAAAATTATAGAAGGCGCTAAGGAACGTATCCAGTCATTTAAAGGCGATTGTTTAAAACGCCAGGGCAGTGGTTTCACTCAAACTTTTACCGTTCGTAAAATATCTGACGGTGTAGGTGTTGAGCGTTGCTTCCCTTTCTTCTCTCCAAACATTGAGTCTATTGTACTTAACAAGGTAGGCCGTGTACGTCGTGCTAAATTGTTCTACCTGCGCGAACGCTCTGGTAAATCAGCACGTATCAAGGAAAAGAAACAAATACACCTGTCTGCAAAGGCTGATAAAGCCCCTAAAGCAGCAAAGGCTTAATTCTTTAAATATCTTTATGAACCGTCTCAAGCAATTGAGACGGTTTTTTTGTGCCCATACTCATACTTATTCAATTAACCCTTTCACAACCTGTTCATAACATTAGCATAATGGTGTATCTATAACTTTATTACTCACCATTAAAAATACAGGTTATGAAACACGAACATCACGAGCAGGCTGCTCACCATCACACAGAAGCTGCCAAACATCACCTGGAAGCACACAAACACCACCAGGACGGCAATGACGAATTAGCTGCACATCACGCGCAGTTGGCTCATGGCCACCATGCACATGCAGAAGATCATGGCAAGGAAGCTACAAAGCACCACACTGCCAAACACAGTACACAGAATTAAATCTCTAGGCAATAAAGTTTTGGAGATTTTTTATGTTTAGGGGAAAAGTTTTTAAACTTTTCCCCTAATTCATTATAGGACAAAAAAAATTGGGCGAAGAATTTTCTTCGCCCAATACCTGTAAAGCTGAATATGTGAATTAATCCTGAGTGTGTAAAACAAGAATAGCTTTCACCGATTTATTCATCACCTGATCTATCGTACTACGATTGAAAATCCTATAGATGATATTATGGTGATGTTTTACAACGCATAGTATATCGGTATTGTTACCTATAATAAAGTTCATGATACCTTCCTTGGCGCTGTCTTCCTGTATATACTTAAATTCAAGATTGGCGTTACCGATAAGACTTTTTAAATTATTTTCACCCTCTTCATTTGTCTTAAACTCAGGGGTTTCAATAACGTTCAGTATGTTTAGTTGCTCTGATTTAAAGGCTAACAGCAATTCATTCAACGCATTTACATCTTCTGGTGACAAATCTGTAGTAAAATCAGTGGCCAGGGTTATTACCGGTGCAGATTTAAATTTGGTTTCAAGAGGTATCACAAGCGTAGGGATCCTTGTTTTAGAGATCATCATGCTGGCATTGCTACCGAAAAGGCCTGATATGCCTGTAGAACCCATAGAGCCCATTACCAGCAGTTCTACCGGGTTATTGTCAATGTACTTTGTAAGTACATTACTCAGGCTGCCGACCTCGCAAACGGTAGTCACCTTAACATCCTGATATTGGTACCTGCTTACAAAACCAGCGGCCCAGGTAGCCAGCGCGCGTCTTTTATTATTATAATAATCTTCAATGAAGATCGCATTTTGTATGCTGTTATCTACACCTTCTGTGGGATGGATAGCATGGATAGCACAAAGCTCTATGTTCAGGATCTTTGCCAGATCTACGGCATATTCCATTGCATTACTGGCGCAGCTTGAAAAATCGGTGGCAACAACTATCTGTTTCATTTTTATTTATTTAAAAAATGTTGTTTTGAATATTATTTGATGCTTTGTTAATCCTTTAGCTTTTTCACCACGAGGATTTAAAGCTATACTTATTGAAAAAATTAAACAAATAAATGGAATAAGAAAAATAGCCCTAATGCTAATGCTATAGATACCGGCAAGGTTAATATCCATGCCATTGCAATGTTCTTCAGAGTTCCCGCATTCAGGTTCTTTGAGCCTCCTGAAGCAACCATGGAACCTGCTATACCGCTTGAAAGTACATGGGTGGTGCTCACTGGCAATCCAAAGCCTGTACTAAGCCCTATGGTAGCAGCTGCCACTATTTCTGATGTGGCACCCTGTGCATAGTTAAGATGTTCATTGCCTATTTTTTCTCCTATTGTTACAACAATACGTTTCCAACCTATCATGGTACCAATACCGAGTGAAATAGAAATGGTTGCAATAACCCATATGGGTGCAAAGTCAGTTACTCTGGTCAGTTCACTGGAAGCTGTGTGGAATTCTGCTTTATCAGTTGCCGGGATAGTCATCTTGGGGTCTGCAATAAAACCTTTTATTGTTTTATTTACGGTTTGTATCTCCTTCCTTACTTTAAATGTAAGTTTGGGATCGGTTGAATTCTTATTGGCCAGGTCTTCTTTTGTAGTAGTAATTAATGCATTTAAGGTATTAATATCAGTTTGTTTTGCAGGATTGGCCAGTAAGGTCTTTTGCAAGGTTTGCTGGGTGTTATTGAGTGCCATTACTATTTTATTGTCTGGTACTGAATGATCTATAGCAAACTTGGCTGGCAGGAAGGCAATAAGTATTAGCATCAGTAATCCAACACCTTTTTGTCCATCATTACTGCCATGAAAAAAGCTAACTAAGGTGCAAGTGGTTATCAACAACAGGCGAATGAATATAGGTGGTTTATCGTTAGGGCCTTGTGGTATATGGAATAATGAATGCGATTTTACAACATGCTTTAAGAACAGCATGAGCAGCACTGCAGCACCAAATCCAAATACCGGCGACAGGATCAGTGACATACCGATTTCACCCGCTTTGCCCCAGTTTACACCAGCGCCACCATAAAAATAGGTGAATCCCAGACCACCACCTATCATAGCACCTATTAATGTGTGTGAACTAGAGCAGGGTATTCCTAAATACCAGGTACCCAGGTTCCAGATAATAGATGCTAACAATACTGAGATAACCATACAAGCGCCTACTTGTACCGGTAAAACCATCAATTCGTTCAAGGGTACAAGCTTTAATATACCCATAGCTACGGCAACACCACCAACAAACACCCCCAGGAAGTTGAAAGCACCACTCCATGGCACAGCTATTTGTGGTTTTAGTGCCCGTGTGTAAATGACCGTTGCAACGGCATTTGCAGTATCGTGGAAGCCGTTTACAAATTCAAAGGCTACTACGCAGAGCAGGCAGAACAGAAAAATAAGTAAAATTCCACCGCTTAAATTTACTTCTCCAATAAACGGAAGTGTAATTGCATTTAATGTTGTTAACATGTTTTGAGAGATTTACCTGTGGAGTTAAGTGTTGTGTGATTGATGGCACAAAACACTTAAAAAGAACTCTCTTTTGTTAGCTTTTTATATTATCAAATTATTACTACCGTGTTTCTTTTTTGGTTCTTGTATTTCCTTAATAATTACTTAATTATAAAAAGCATTATGACTTAAATTCGAACTTTGAATTGTCATATATTAGAAGGGTGGCCTATCAATGAGTAGAATATAATGGAGGATCGATAGGGGGCTATAATCAATAATAAACAAGAACTGCTGTCTTTGGGCAGACTTTTTAGTGTATGATCAGGGTTGTTGCGTTATTCAGGAAGCATATTGCTATTAAAACAACCTTAACTGCATACCATTATTCTTCTTAGGTGGCTGTGCTTTCTCCATTACAGTTCGCCCGCCATATTTCCATGAGTTGTCGCGTTCCTGTTCTACAAGGCGCTCAAAGTTGTTGTTGGGTATAAAATTTTGTTCCAGTTGCTGAGCCGCTTTCGAGAGGTTTTTTATAGCCTCATTTTTGTCTGTTTGCCCCAGTTTGGCACGTTGCACTGCATGTTGTAAGGTACTAATCGTTTCGTCATATACCATAGTAGGCACAGGGAAGGGATGGCCATCCTTGCCGCCGTGGGCAAACGAGAAGCGGGCAGGGTCTGTAAACCGAGATGGGGTGCCGTGTATTACTTCGCTCACCAGCACCAGTGATTGCAGCGTGCGTGGGCCTACACCTTCAAGCAGCAATAAAGTCTCCATATCCAGGGCTTCTTTTTCATGTGCTACAGCCAGCACGCTGCCTAATCTTTTCAGGTTCACATCCTCAGCCCATACATCGTGATGGTTGGGCATGGTAAGTTTGTGTACTTCCTGCATCAAAAGCTGCGGGTCTTCGCGTGTAAGTTGCAGTATGCCTGCCCGGGTAGTATCCGCATTATGGTCTGTTACATTTATGATCTGCCCTTGATTGGCACCATAAATAAAGGCATGTGGCTCATCTACAAACGATTTGATAGCCGGGGAGTGCCAGTGGTAGCGGCGTGCCATACCATTTGCATCGTTCATGCCCTGCTGCACTACCGCCCATTCACCATCGCTGCTCACAATAAAGGAATGCAGGTATATATTAAACCCGTCTTGTATGGCAGTATTATCCACCTTAGCGCTTAGCCTGCTGTTGCGCACCAATTGGTTACCATCAAGCCCGGTAATATTGGCGATGGTCATCAGTTCATTAGGCGTTTCGCGGGAATGTTTTCCTTTGCCGCCGCATATGTATATGCCCAGTTCATGGCTGCGTTCATTCACGGTACGCTTCAATGCACCCATAACAGATGTGGTTATGCCCGATGAATGCCAGTCCATACCTAGCACACAACCCAGTGCCTGGAACCAGAATGGATCGCTGATGCGCTGCAAAAAGGCGCTACGTCCGTATTCGGTAATTATAGCCTCGGTAATAGCACCGCCAAGTTTACCCATACGCTGGTACAGCCAAGGTGGTACTTGTCCATAATGTAAGGGTAGGTCGGCATAAGAGCGGCTCATATTACTAAGTTACGAACAAAATGGGGGAGGGGATGCACTGGTATTGGTCTAAATGAAAAAAGACATGCTAAAAAGCATGTCTTTTTTAATCACTTAAAGCACGGTATGACTAGATAACTTTTACGTTAACAGCATTCAAACCTTTCTTTCCATTTTCTACTTCAAATTTCACTTTGTCATTTTCGCGGATCTCATCGATGAGACCTGAAACGTGAACAAAGATGTCTGCCTGACCGTTGTCTGGCTTAATGAATCCAAAACCTTTTGTTTCATTAAAAAACTTTACTGTACCTTCTTGCATTGTTGTAAATTAAAAAATTATTGTAATGACGCAAATGTAGGATTAATATTAATACATTTCAATAATTTTTTTTAAAAAATATTAAATTAACGTTAACTCTTTCATCCCTACCATTTTATTCAGTTCGGGGTCCCAGCATTTCAGTCGGAAACAGGCACTTATATCCTTTGCTGAAAGGGATGTTGTCTTTACAACTTGCAGCTCAGGTATGGCATTCATAGCCTCTTTCAGGCGGTAGAATGGTATCCTCGCATTCAGGTGGTGTATATGATGGTAGCCAATATTTGCGGTCATCCAGGCCATAAACGGGGTCATAACCAGGAAGCTGGACGATTCTGTAGCTGCTTTTTCATAGTTCCAGCATTCATTGTTGTTAAATGTAACACCGGGAAAATTGTGTTGTGCATAAAACAGGTACGCGCCTATGCAGCAGCCAATAGAAAAAGGAATGAATATGGTAAGCAGCCATGCTTGCCAGCCCAACAACCAAAAGATAAGCACTGTAGCAGTAGCATGTACAAAAAGGGCAATGAACGAATCGAAATGCTTGCGGGGAGATGAATAAAAAGATCTGAAAGCCATGCCCACAAGGAACATTGAGAAATATCCGAGCAATATTGTAATGGGATGACGGCTGGCAAGGTATGCACGTTGCTGGCCACGGCTCATGGATAAATATTTTTTACGGGTAAGTATGGGGTAAGAGCCTATACTGGCGCTGAATAGCTTGGAATTGTGCTTATGGTGATAATCATGCGACCGTTTCCATATACTTATAGGCGCAAGAATATAAATGCCGAAGATGGTCATTATAAACTCTGCCAGATGCGATTTGTTCAGTATGGCGTGGTGCAAATAATCATGATAGATCACAAACATGCGTACCATCAGTAATCCGGCCAGCACGCTGCATATTAGTTTTAATAGCACGTATGGCATCAGCAGCGTTCCCATTAGGGCCGCTACCAGTAAGAAGAGGGTAGAAAGAGTGTATATCCAACTCTTTTTACGGTCTTCCTTAGCATAAGGCTTAGTAGCTAATATCAGCTCTTTACCGGTCAGCATTTTTTTACGGCTTTTTGTGATCAGTTCAGTTTGCATTTACTTTTTTGTGTTTCCATCTCCTGTGTGACCATAACCAGGTTTCCGGCTGTATTATTATATCTTGCTCGAGCTTTTTAGTATGTTTTTCAGATATTTCCCCATCTTTTGTTGCACCTGAATGTTCTTCAAGCAGCTCAGCAAAAATTTCATAATATCCTCTTTTTACTTTCTTTACTGTGGCATAAACTACCGGGTAGTTTATCTTTTTGGCTATTATCTCTGTGCCTTTAAAGACAGGAGTATCCTGGTTTAAAAAAGTGGTCCAGTATGCATTTTGCGGCGATGGAGTCTGGTCGGCTATAAAGGCCGTAGCATTCACTTCATCCCTATTTTTCAGCATGTCACGAAAGGTTTCCTTCATGGGTATCAGCTTAGTGCCAAAACGGGTACGCATACGGTATATAAGTCCGTCAAATCTTTTGTTTGATAGCGGGTGATAGATAACATACAATTGCTGCTTGCAGACAAGGCTAAAAGAATTGCCTGCCCATTCCCAGTTACCCAGGTGACCCATTACCAGTACTATGCTTTTTTTCTCATCAGCCATCCGGGCAAATAAGGATTCTGCTTCTTTGCTGAAACAGCAATGTTTCAGCATTTCTTTTTTACTTATTGTTAATGTTTTAAACGTTTCCAGGAAAAGGTCGCAAAGGTGATGGTAGAATTTTTTACAGATCACATTGATCTCCGCTTCACTTTTTTCCGGGAATGAATTTTTCAAATTCTGTTTAACTACATCCTTTCTGTAGCCCAAGCCATAGTAAAGCACTGCATACATACAATCCGATAAAAAATATAATACTGGAAAGGGCAGTATGGATAGTAAGTATATAAATGGTAATGTTATGTAGTAGCTGATGGCAGAATAGTTTTTATCGATTTGGATAAAGGTATTTTTTATTTTTCAAAGTTCAAGAAATGCAACATATAGTTAACAATCTTTATGATTTATGCATTATTTATTAATGCTTATCTTTAGCGATATTTAAAAGAAAGTACAGTTAAAAAAAACAAAGCAATTGACATTTGATGATTTTGATTTCGATCACGACCTATTAGACGGATTAGACGCAATGGGGTTTAAAAAGCCAACCCCGATACAGGAACAAGCTATCCCCATTATTCTTGATAATAAAGACCTTATAGCCTGCGCACAGACAGGTACCGGTAAAACAGCCGCATACGTATTACCTATACTTGATAAAATACTTGTAAGCGGCTCATACGATATTAACACGCTTATACTATCGCCCACACGTGAGCTGGCACAGCAGATAGACCAGCAGATAGAAGCGCTGGCCTATTTTATAGATGTAACCAGCATAGCTGTATATGGTGGTGGCGATGGGGCAGCATGGGAGCAACAAAAGAAAGCAATAAAAAAAGGTGTTGATATTGTAATTGCAACACCGGGACGTTTAATATCGCACCTAGCTTCAGGAGCATTCAAATTTGATAAGCTGCAGCACCTGGTGCTCGACGAGGCTGACCGTATGCTGGACATGGGGTTTTATGATGATATAGTACGCATCATCAGTTACCTGCCCAAGAAAAGGCAAACACTGCTGTTCTCTGCTACCATGCCGCCTAAAATACGCACCTTGGCCAATACTATTCTTGTTGATCCAGAACAGATCAGTATAGCCATAAGCAAGCCTGCCGCAGGCATACTGCAACAGGCATACATGGTGCACGATAAGCAAAAGACAGGGCTGATAAAAAAGATATTGAAAGAGGGCAAGTACGGTAGTGTGCTGATGTTTGCTTCAACTAAGGAGGCTGTTAAAAATATTGATATTACGTTGCGCAAATCAGGTATAGGTGTCAAGGCTTTCCACTCAGATCTGTTGCAAGACGAGCGCGAGGAAATACTGCGCGAATTTAAAAATAAGCGCGTACCAGTTATTATTGGTACCGATGTATTATCGCGCGGGATAGATGTAGAAGGGATAGACCTGGTGGTGAATTATGATGTTCCGCCAGACCCCGAAGACTATATACACCGTATTGGTCGTACGGCACGTGCGGCTACTACTGGTACTGCAATTACGTTCATCACTGAAAAAGACCAGAACAAATTTGCACGTATAGAGCAGTTGATGGGTACAGAAGTTATAAAACTGCCATTGCCCGAGGAATTTGGCGAGGCTCCTGAATATAAACCAGATGCGAGTAAGCGTTCTAGCGGGAAAAAACGTTTTAATAAAAGCAGAAAGAAATAATAGTTTTGCCAGCAATTGTATATATAGTATGACGGTTCTGTTATTTACACTTGTCCTTTTGGCTGGTGCTGTTCTTGCCGGTTTTCTGGGCTCTCTTACCGGCCTTGGTGGTGCGGTTATATTAATACCTTTACTTACGCTGGTATTTAAGGTTGATATTCATTACGCAATAGGTACTTCACTTATAGCTGTTATAGGCACATCCTCCGGCGCAGCGGCTGCCTATGTAAAAGAGGGCATCACAAATATCCGGCTTGGTATGTTTCTCGAAATTGCCACTACAGCAGGTGCGGTACTGGGTTCGTTCCTTATTGTATATACTCCTGCCAATATTATAACGGTGGTCTTTGGCTTTGTGCTTATTTTCTCTGCGGTTATGACGGTACGCAAAAAAACCTTGCATATAGAAACGGAAGAAAAAAGCAAATTGGCTGCTACGCTTCGGCTCAATAGCAGTTATCCTGATAAGGGTGAGCAGATTGACTATAAAATAATGCATGTGCCTGCAGGTTTCCTTATGATGATAGGTGCAGGTGCACTATCCAGCTTGCTAGGTATTGGCGCAGGCGCGTTCAAAGTATTGGCAATGGATAATGTAATGCGTATTCCCTTTAAAGTATCCACTACTACCAGCAATTTTATGATAGGTGTAACTGCTGCTGCAGGTACAGCTGCATACCTGCATCGTGGTTATATAGATCCTGTTCTTACATTCCCTGTAGTGGTGGGTGTATTGATGGGATCTATTTTTGGCTCCAGGGTGCTTATAGGGTCCGATACAAAAAAACTAAGAGTGGTGTTTAGTGTTCTGATCAGCATCATAGCTATTGAAATGATATATAAAGGGCTTAAAGGACATTAAACTGTGACCAATGGATCAGAAATCAATAAGAGCGGGACAGGATAAAGATATGGAGCAGGTAATGGGCAGTCTGCTGCGTTATGGGGTCATTCTGGCTGCCATAGTTGCATCGGCCGGCGGCATTATGTACCTGGTGCTGCATGGTGGTAACTTACAGCCATCGTACGCCATATTTAATGGTGAGCCTGAACAATACAAGTCCTTGTCCGGCGTATTGCAGGGTGTAAAGGCCTGGGATAGCTCCAGCATTATGCAATTGGGAGTATTGCTCCTTATCGCAACACCTATAGTGCGTATCTTGTTTTCAATTCTATCGTTTATCAGGGAGAAAGATTACTTATATGTGATAATCAGCACTATAGTTATTCTTATTATTGGGTTTAGCCTTTTCAATGGGTTAGGTGGCTGATATATTTGTTATATTGACGATAGATAATTTCAAATTCCGGCATGTTTGCAGGAGAAAACTAAAGTAAAATGCATAAAGACGGACCTATTATTGTTATAGAAGATGATGTGGATGACCAGGAAATGATAGGCGAAATTTTAGAGAACCTGAATCATAGGAATGAGATCGTGTTTTTTAAAGATGGTAATCATGCGCTCCAATACTTGCAGCAAAATGATGTCCATCCTTTTTTGATACTCTCAGATATTAATATGCCCAAAATAAATGGGTTCGAATTAAGGACTCTGATACAAACCAATGAAAAGTTAAGTATAAAGTGCATTCCATACCTGTTCTTCACAACAGCAGCCACTAAAAAAGCAGTTTACGATGCCTATTCATTATCAGTGCAAGGTTTCTTTACAAAACCTAACAGTTATACCCAGCTCGAAAATACAATAAAGATCATTATTGACTATTGGAAAACGTGCATTGCACCCAGCGCTTTTGAATGATTTGTATAAATTCTGTTGCTAAAAGTAAGTTAAGCGGTCTCTGTTTGTCTTATTTTATTTAAGGCCCCACTTACCTCTTTACAGATGAGCCTGTACTGGGAAGGTTTGCTTATGAAATCGAAAGCGCCAAGTTTTTTGGTTTCCTCTATATCTTCATTCCGTTTGGTAGTTGAGTACATCACAACCGGGATAGAAATAAGCCTTGCAATCTTGCTTCGTTCAACAAGAAATTGTTTACCATCCAGGCGTGGCATATTCAGATCCAGAAAAATAACCTGGGGTAAGGGTAGGCTATTATCAGACAATAAGGTCAATGCATCCACACCGTCATTAGCCGTATGGCATTCAATATTGGTGTCAATTTCAGCCAAGGCTTCTATCAATATTTGCCTGTCATCAAAATCATCATCGATAACAAGTATGTTATACTTTTTGGTCATGTATTTATTGATGATTTTTATAAAGTTAAGTATAAATTACTTGTAACTTTTTTTTCTTTTTCACCTTTAATCTCAATATACCCTTCATTGGTCAACTAAAGGCCTACTTTTACAGTATCTAATTCATAGTTCATATACAAGGCATGGTAAATGTATTGACGTCTGTAAAATCATTTCCTGTCGTAGCTATAGGGTGCAGCGCCGGTGGGCTTGAAGCTGTAATAGAATTATTAAATAATCTTACACCCACTACAGGAATGGCTTACGTGCTTATACAGCATTTAAATCCTACCCACGAGAGTATGCTGCCTGCTATTTTATCCAGGAAAACCCAAATGAAGGTTACCCAGGTTGAAAATAAAATGTTGATGGAATGTGATCATTTTTATATCATCCCTGCCGACATGGATATGGAACTGACTGATGGCCATTTTAAATTAGAGCCCAGGCAAACCAAGCCGGCCCATATGCCTATTGATAAATTTTTTGTTTCGCTGGCAGAGATAAAAGGTGAAAATGCCATAGGGGTAGTACTTTCAGGTGGCGCTAATGATGGCACACTTGGATTAAAAGCTATTAGGGAAGCTGACGGTCTTACCATTGTACAAGATGAATCTGCAAAGTTTCAAAGCATGCCCAAATCTGCTATTGCCGAAGGTGTTGTTGATCTTATATTATCACCAGTAAATATTGCACTTGAACTGATAAAACTGGGAGATTACCTTACCAGCTCTGCTGTGCCAGATATACCAACAACGCAAACAACACAGAATGACAAGCAAGAATTAAAAGCGATTTTTGATCAACTGAAAAATGTAACCCAAGTTGATTTTACACACTACAAAATAGCGAGTATAACCCGCCGTATAACCCGCAGGATGCTGCTGCTGAATATTAAAACTATAAAAGAGTTTGGCAAACATATCCATGACAACAAAAAAGAATTATTGTTGCTATACAACGATATACTAATAAACGTTACCAAGTTTTTTAGAGATAAGGATACGTTTAAGTATTTGCGCAACAACCTCATCCCGCATATTATCCAAAATAAACTTCCCGATGAGATACTGCGCATATGGGTACCTGCCTGCGCCACAGGGCAAGAGGTGTATAGCATTGCAATGATATTGTGTGAGGTAATGGGTACCGGTATTGCAAAAACATCTGTGCAGATATTTGCAACGGATCTGAGTCAAAAATCGATCATTAAAGCCAGATCGGGAATTTATTCTAAAAGTGAAGTAGCTGAAATATCGCCCGATCGGTTGCAGGCTTTTTTTGAAAAGGTCGATGGCAACTATCGCATTAATAAAATGCTGAGAGATATTTGTGTATTTGCTACACACGACATTTTACAAGATCCTCCCTTCTCCCGTATAGACCTGGTTAGCTGCTGTAACCTGTTCATATACCTGGATGCAGATAGCCAACGCAAAGTTATAGACACGTTTCATTACGCATTAAAAAGCAGCGGATACCTAATGCTAGGCAAATCTGAAAGCATTGGTAGCAGCGGCAAATTTTTTAAACAGATAGACAAAGAATTTAAAGTAAACATATACAGGCGTGATATTTCTATTCGCCAGTCTTTACAGAGTTATCCTTCCCGCGAAATGGAAACCAGCATTGATAATGCTAAGGACAATATATCTTCTATTAAACCAATAGAATTGGGACAAGTGGTAGATAACCTACTGGCTACAAAATATGTAACCCCAAGTGTGGTTATAGATCAAGAATGTGAGATACTGCAATTTCGTGGAGCCACTAATACTTTCTTAGAGGCTGCCTCAGGCAGCGCATCGCTTAACCTGTTGAAAATGGCGAAGCCTGGTTTGCGTATAGACATACGCACAGCTATACACAAGTGCGTAAAAACCGGCCTCCCTATAAGGAAAGATGGGCTTGAGGTGAAGGTGAAAAATATTACCTATCCGGTGAGCATAGAAGTGGTACCCCTTAATATGATACCCGATACCCGCTGTTTGCTGGTACTCTTTTATGAACATCCGCCACAAATAAAGTCCGACAGTAGTTCTCTTGCAGGCAAAAAAATAATACAACTACAGTTAGAGCAGGAAATAATTGCATTGAGGGCAGATATGACTTCGATAATAGAAGAACGTGAAGCTGTTAATGAAGACCTACAGAATGCCAATGAAGAGATCATTTCCAGCAACGAAGAAATGCACACCATCAACGAGGAGTTGCAGACTTCGGCGGAAGAAATGGAATCTTCGAATGAAGAGTTGAATACCATAAATGAGCAACTGCAAGCCCGCAATGAACAGCTGAGTGAGGTACAGGAATACACAGACGGTATTATAGCTACTATTGCAGAGACTTTGATAGTGGTAGATAGGAATCTTATTGTAAAATCGGCCAATGAATCATTTTACAAAATATTTAAAACCGACGCAGAAAATACTGAAGGTTTCTATCTCTTTGACCTAGGTAACGGACAATGGAATATACCTAAACTAAGGGAATTATTGCTGGAGATCATTCCGCAAAAAGGATACTTTAATGGATTTGAAGTAAACCATGAGTTCCCGGGCATAGGAAATAAAAACATGTTGGTTAATGCCCGGTTACTCACCCAAAGGGTGCAGCGTACAGAACTTATATTTATTGCCATACTGGATAATACTGAGCACATAAAGGCAATGAAAATAATTAATGAAAAAGATGAATGGTTTCATAACATGGCCAACAATGCCCCTGTTATGATATGGGTAGCGGCAGCAGATAAACAACGCACTTTTTTCAACAATACATGGCTCGAGTTTACAGGTCGCTCAATGGAAGACGAGATGGGAAACAGGTGGTTGGACAATATACATGAAGAAGACAAAGACCATTATGTAAAACAATACAATGAATGTTTTGAAAAAAGAATACCATTCAGTATCGTTTATCGTGTGAAGAGATATGATGGTGTTTACAGGTGGTTAAGGCTTACGTGTAAACCAACGTATTATGATAATAAATTTACCGGGTTCATTGGTACCGGTATTGATAATACCGAGCAAAAAATGTTTGCCCAGGAGCTGGAACAGAAAGTAAAAGAAAGGACTGAAGACCTATTATTTGCGAACAACAATTTAAAATGGTCTAATAAAGAGTTGGAGCAGTATGCCTATGTAGCCAGTCACGACTTGCAGGAGCCACTGAGGAAAATTCAAACTTTTTCTGATATCCTACAAAATAAATACCGTAACGATCTCCCCAAGGTATGTATGGAGTATGTAGATAAAATACGCACCAGCAGCTTGCGCATGACCCAGCTTATTGAAGACTTGCTTAATTTTTCATCGGTTAGTAATGCATTAGACAAACATAAACCTACCGACCTCAACGATATTGTAAAGGATGTAATGCAAGACTTTGACTTTGCAGGAAATAATACTGTAATTAGTTTTGAACACTTACCCATAATAGAGGCTGTGCCCCTCCAGATGAAACAATTGTTTCATAACCTGATAAGTAATTCAATAAAGTTCAAAAAAGAAAAAATACAACTGAATATTACCATCTCATCTCAGGTGTTTGATCCTATAGAGCTTGGGCGCTTTCCTGCACTGGATAAAACATTACCGTATCTGGAGATTATATTCAAAGATAACGGCATTGGGTTTAGCCAGGAATATGCCGAGCAGGTATTTGTAATATTTAAGAGGCTACATGGCAACCAGATGTATAAAGGCACAGGCATTGGCCTGGCCCTATGTCGCCGCATTCTTACTAATCATCACGGTGAAATATATGCTGAATCAAAAGAAGGAGAGGGTACAACCTTTCATATGATATTCCCGAACAATGAGCTGATTCCTAAACAGACACAAATGGCTAAAGAAAAGGCATCAAACTAGGCTGTGTTCTATGCAAGGTATCAGGCATCATAAGTTTAACCTATGCTGTTATGTATATTAAATATTGTTTTCTCAATTGATTAAATGAATGTTAAGGAATCTTTAAGTTAATTTTGCCGATTGTTTTTTAGCAAATAACCCAAAATGTTCCGTACCGCACCCCGATATATACGCTGGATAATATCTGTTTCTTTTTTGTTTCTGGTTTTAATGACCCTTGCCCGGCTAGCCCTATTTTTCTTTTTTAAAACCACGGGCCAGTCATTTACACAATCAATTCCTGCATTTTGGCTGGGCGCGAGGTACGATCTTCGCGAGGTAGGGGTAATGGCGGTAGTTATGCTTTTGCTGGGTACCATCAGGCCTTTAAATGCTTTTGCAACCAACTTGGGTAAGCGCTTCTGGTTGACGCTGCTATCAATATTTACTTTATTACTTGTGCTGTTTTATATGCTCGACTTTGAGCATTACGATTATCTTAATCAGCGGCTTAATGCGAGTGCGCTTAATTTTCTGCAAGATGCCCAGGTATCTTTCGGCATGATCATGCAAACTTATCCTGTATTCAGACTGGTATTTGCATTAATAGTCCTGGTTGTCCTTATTATGTTTATCGTAAACAGGATGCATAGATCAATAGCTAACCAGCCAGCCGATAAAGTGACAAAAGGCAGCAGCTGGGTATGGGGCATACTGGTGTTCCTGTTGTTTGGCGGTGGTGTATATGGCCACCTGGGGCAATACCCCCTGCGGTGGAGCGATGCATTTTCGCTTGGCGACGATCATCTATCGCAGCTTGCGCTTAACCCCGTTCAGAGTTTTTTTAGCTCCCTGAAGTTCAGGCATGAAACATGCGACCGTAATAAAGTAGCAGCAGCATATAGTGAAATGGCAAACTACCTGGGCGTAACGCATCCGGATAGTACTACGCTGAGTTTTGAGCGCATAGTTCCGGCAGTTGATAGCACATCAACTCCACCTAATGTAGTACTTGTTATATGCGAGAGCTTTAGCGGGTACAAGAGCAGCATGTGGGGCAATCCCCTCAATACCACTCCTTTTTTCAATAGTATGTGCCAGGAGGGTACATTTTTCGATCATTGTTTTACCCCGCATTTTGGTACGGCACGAGGTGTATGGGCAACTATTACCGGCATCCCAGATGTGCAACTCGACAAAACAGCCAGTCGCAACCCGGCCATTGTTGACCAACATAGCATTATTAATGATCTTAAAGGATATGAAAAATATTATTTCATAGGTGGCAGCACCAGTTGGGCTAATATCCGTGCACTTTTAGATAACAATATACAAGGGCTGCATATGTATGAGCAGGCCAACTATGATGCACCTAAGGTGGATGTGTGGGGTATAAGTGATAAAAATCTATTCCTGCAGGCCAACAAGGTTTTAAAACAACAATCCAAGCCCTTTTTTGCAGTTATACAGACTTCAGATAATCATCGCCCATACACCATACCTAAAGAAGACCGCGGCGAATTTAAAAACGTACATTACCCGGACGACTCGCTGCATAAATTCGGTTTCCAGCACAACGATGAGCTTAACGCTTTCCGTTACACAGATTTTTGTTTCCAGAAATTTATAGAAGCGGCAAAAAAAGAAGGCTATTTTAAAAATACCGTTTTTGTATTTGTAGGCGATCACGGTATTCGTGGTGATGCCGCTGGCATGTTCCCCCGCGCGTGGACCGACAACGGCCTTACTTGCTTTCACGTACCGCTTTTGTTTTATGCACCAGGTAGACTACCGGCTGTCCGTCACACCATGAATTGCTCGCAGGTGGATGTACTGCCTACAATAGCAGGCATTACTAAAAAAGCTTACCACAACACTACTATAGGCCGCGATTTGCTGCACTTGCCCGATACAACAGGAAACGTATCGTTTGTTATAGATCATGATGTAAGGCAAATAGGCGTAGTACAAGGCGATTACTACTTTACCCGCCAGCTGGCTACCAGCAAAGAGGTGTTTATGAGTATCTGCAACAACGACCCGATACCAACCAATCACGCTACAGATAGCATACATGCCAGGCTAAAGCGCCTCACTGAAGACTACTATGAAACTGCTCGTTACATGTTGTTTAATAACAAAAAGAAATAGGTTGGAGAACAACGCCATTGACCCAGGACTTACGATTTTATCTACTGCTTCTAACTATTGGTAAAAGTAATAAGCAGATAAAGTTGAATTAACACGTTTGCATGATATTTGCTTAAAATAACGGGACCTGCTAAAAAGCAGGGAATATAGTAATATGAAAATAGGTATTGTTTGTTATCCTACGTTTGGCGGAAGTGGTGTATTAGCTACGGAATTAGGCATGGCGCTTTCTGAAAAAGGTTACGAGGTCCATTTCATTACTTACGAACAACCAGTAAGGCTCAACTTCCATCCTAACATATATTATCACGAGGTAGCTGTACCGCCATATCCATTATTCGATTTTCCACCATATGAGACCGCGCTTGCGAGTAAAATGGTGAACGTAATCACCAATAACCAGCTTGATCTGTTGCATGTTCACTATGCCATACCCCATGCATCTGCTGCCTACTTTGCCCGGCAGATATTAAAGAAGGATGGCCTTGATATACCTTTTATTACAACTCTACATGGTACCGATATTACACTAGTAGGCCGCGACCAGACCTATGCACCTGTCGTTACCTTTTCCATAAATGAATCGGATGCCATAACTGCGGTCTCTGATAATTTGCGTGAAGAAACGTTCAAATCATTCAAAATTGAGAAAGACATACATGTTATTCCCAATTTTGTTGATATACAGCGCTTCCACCAAACAGATAAAGAGCATTTTAAAAAAATGCTTGCACCAAATGGCGAGCGTATCCTTGCACACGTATCTAACTTTCGTAAGGTAAAGAGGGTAGAAGACGTGGTACGTATTTTTAAGAATGTGCGTGATGTAATACCTTCCAAACTGCTTATGATAGGTGATGGTCCTGACCGCCAGGTAGCGGAAGATCTTTGCCGTAGCCTGCACCTGGATCATGATACCCGCTTCCTGGGTAAACAGGAAAACATAAACGAGATTTTCAACATCACAGACCTGTTCCTGCTGCCATCACAAAGCGAGAGCTTTGGTTTATCGGCGCTTGAAGCCATGGCATGTGGTGTGCCTGTTATATCAACTAACTCCGGCGGTTTACCTGAGGTAAACATCGCCGGTGAAACCGGTTTCCTCAGCGATGTGGGCGATGTAGAAGACATGTCTCAGAATGCCATTCATATATTAAGTGATGATGACCGCCTCCAGACCTTTAAGGCAGCAGCATTGAAGCGTGCCAAAAAGTTTGATAAGAAGACTATCATCCCTATGTACGAAAAGCTATATAAGGAAGTGATAGAAGCTTACGCTATACAGAAGCACCAGGTGGTTTAACCTTCCTGCAATGCTTCCCAGTATTCTGCAGCCCTACGGGTATGTGGTATTACTATGGTACCACCTACTATGTTAGCTACTGCGAATATTTCATACATTTCATCTGTGGTGATCCCTTCGTCTTTGCACTTGCCCAGGTGGTATTTTATGCAGTCATCGCAACGCAGCACCATGCTGGCAACAAGCCCCAGCATTTCTTTTGTCTTTACAGGTAGTGCGCCTTCAGCATAGGTGTTAGTATCCAGGTTAAACAATCGGTTGATCACCTTATTCTGCTTGCCCAGTATCACTTCATTCATTTGTTGGCGGTACTCATTAAATTCTGCTACTTGTGCGTTCATGATCTGCTTGTTTTTGTAAAAGAGCAAATGTAAGGATGAAAAACAAACAAGAATAATACTGCTGGATGTATGATTTAATGTAGTTTTAACCGCGCATTTTGATAACCTGAAATCTATATGTCTTGAATTTTTCCATCATTATACCTACCTGGAACAACATTGCTTTCTTAAAGCTATGTGTGGAGAGCATACGCAAAAACTCTACATATAACCACCAGGTGATTTTGCATGTCAACGATGGTAGCGATGGCACTTTGCAATGGGCAAAAGATGAGGGTATCGATTATACGTACACTCCTGAAAATGCAGGTATATGCAAAGCAGTAAATGAAGCAGGCGGATTGGCTAAACACAATTATATTGTTTATATGAACGATGATATGTACGCTTGTCCGCAATGGGATAAACACATCGCTGATGAAATTGTAGCTGCAGGTACCGATTGTTTCATGTTCTCAAGCACCATGATAGAGCCAGCAAACCATAATAATCCTTGTGTTATCCATAAAAATTATGGCGATAGTATTGAAACCTTTGATGAAGCTGCATTACTTAAGGAATACAACACATTACAAAAAGCAGATTGGACTGGCTCTACATGGCCGCCCACTATAGTACATCGCAAGTATTGGCTCATTACCGGTGGCTATAGCATAGAGCTCAGCCCCGGTGTAAGCAGCGATGATGATTTCTCTATGAAGATGTGGTACGCAGGCTGTCGTATTTTTAAGGGTATTGGTAAAAGCCGTGTATATCACTTTCAGGCCAAATCCACTTTACGTATCAAAAAGAACAATGGCCGCAAGCAGTTTCTCATGAAGTGGGGGATCAATCAATCTACCTTCAATAAATATTATATACGCCGTGGTCAACCATATTCTGGCCCGCTGGCTGAACCAGATGCTGCTTCACTTAAACGCGAACAGTTGCGTGCATGGTTGAAAAGGAAGATCATGTAGCCTAACCGGCGTAAATATTATTTACTACATTATTCACTACCTTGTTCAGAGACATCTATACATGAAGCAGGATATTTTTCGTAAAAAAACACCGGAGATCATACGCAAGGAAGTAGCCGACGGTTTGCTGGAAACAGAAAAGCACGGCGGTATGAACAAAGTGCTCACCGTGCGCGACCTTACGTTTATGGGTATAGCAGCCATTGTAGGTGCAGGTATCTTTTCAACTATCGGTGAGGCAAGTCTTAAGGGTGGCCCGGGAGTTGTGTTACTGTTCCTTTTTGTTTCCCTGGCCTGTGGCCTGTCTGCCGTATGCTATGCAGAATTTGCAAGCATGGTGCCTGTATCGGGCAGCGCTTACACTTATTCTTATGTTGCTTTTGGCGAAATAATAGCGTGGATAATAGGGTGGGACCTGCTTTTTGAATATGCCATAGGTAACATAGCGGTGGCTATATCGTGGAGTAATTACTTTGTCACGCTGCTTGATGGACTAGGTATACATACGCCCGAATACCTGGCTACAGACTACTGGACAGCTAAAGCTATGCTTACTAATGAGGCTAAATTGGCGTGGCTGAATGCGCCTACTTTTGGCAGTTTTAAGTTCATCTGTAATCTGCCGGCTTTCCTTATCACGTTTATCATTACTTGGATCATATATATAGGCATACAGGAATCGCGGAAGGCTACCAATGCAATGGTAGTTTTGAAACTGGTCATTATTTTTATAGTTATTATAGCAGGGGCATTTTATGTACAGCCTGCCAACTGGCATCCTTTTCTCCCAAATGGTATTAAAGGTGTGCTGAGTGGTACGGCTGCAGTCTTTTTTGCCTATATAGGTTTTGATGCTATATCCACCACCGCCGAAGAATGCCGTGACCCTCAGCGCGACCTGCCAAAGGGTATGTTCTATTCTTTAATAGCATGCACAGTTATTTATGTGCTGGTAGCGCTTGTGCTCACTGGTATGGTCAGCTACAAGCAGCTGGGCGTTGGCGATCCGTTGGCCTACGTATTCCAGGTAGTGCATCTTAAATGGGTAGCGGGCATTGTAGCCGTGAGTGCAGTTATAGCAACGGCCAGTGTGCTGCTGGTCTTCCAGCTGGGTCAACCAAGGATATGGATGAGCATGAGTCGTGATGGTTTGCTGCCACCTGTATTCTCTAAGATACATCCTAAGTATAAAACACCTTCTTTTTCTACTATTCTTACAGGTTTTGTAGTAGGCATACCAGCCTTATTCCTTAATCTGGACGTGGTGGTTGACCTTTGCAGCGTAGGCACTTTGTTTGCCTTCGTGTTGGTATGCGGTGGTATATTGAAGTTGCAAAGCAGTAAGAATAAAATGGAGAGCAAGTTCAAAACACCATATGTAAACAGCAAATGGATAATGCCATTTTTATTTATTGGTACAGTGACACTCTTTATAGTTTATTACCCCGGCGGCTTGCAGGGATATTTCAACTTTGCTGATGCAAAAGGCGGCGTCACTTACACTGTGATCCGCGAAAAGATACCATTCCTGTTGTTTGGTATAGTGTTCTTGATTACTACTATATTGGCTTTTGTTAAAAATTTCTCACTTATACCTGTACTTGGGTTTCTCTGTTGTACCTATCTGCTCTGCGAGTCTGGTACATCCAACTGGGAGCGTTTCCTGGTATGGCTGGCCATAGGTATGGTTATCTATTTCTTATATGGTATCAGGCACAGCAAGTTGGTGAGCAAATAGCCTATCCTGCCATATCTATTGGTTATAACTGCTCATCGCTCATTGTTTTACTTTTGTGCATGGTGTTAAAGAAAACCGACATAGTCATAATGGCTATGTGTACAGGACTTATAGTAGCCAATCTGTATTATTGTCAACCACTGATACTGCTCATAGCTAAATATTTTGGCATTAGCCGCAGTTCCGTGGGCAGCCTCAATTATATAACCCAGTTAGGTTATGCCGCAGGATTATTGTTCATTGTTCCGCTAGGTGATCTGCTCGAGCGAAAGAAACAGATACTTGTTGTTACTACACTCACCATAATCTCGTTAATAATTGCAGCGCTGGCGCCAACATTCTTTATACTCCAGTTGGCGTCATTCAGTTTGGGGTTCACCACTATAGTGCCACAATTGATATTGCCTATGGCTGCCCACCTGGCCATGCCTGAGCGCAGAGGTAAAGTATTGGGTTCTATAATGAGTGGACTGCTTCTTGGTATTCTGTTATCACGTACGGTAAGTGGGTTGGTAGGCGATCATTTTGGTTGGCGCAGTGTGTACTGGATGGCTGCAGGTATTTGTACGGTTTTGCTATTGGTTATAACAGCGCGCTTCCCGCAAAGCAGGCCCGACTACAAAGGCAATTATGGTTCTATATACAAGTCGCTTTTAAAATTACTGCCACAGCCTGCCCTACAGGAAGCCTGTATGTTAAACGCCTTTTCCTATGGTGTTTTTGGTGCCTTCTGGACAACTATGGTGCTGCATTTGGGTGGTGCACCATTCAATTACAGTGGCGGCCAGATCGGTTTGTTTGGTCTTGCTGGTGCGGCTGGTGCACTTGCTGCTCCTTTAGCTGGGCGAATCGGAGACAAGAAAGACCCACGCTTCGCCATTCTCACCGGCCTTATATTGATCTTACTTAGCCTGGCTGTTTTTTATATGTTCCGTACTTCTATTATTCTGTTTGTTGTTGCCATCATCTTGCTCGATTTTGGATTGCAGGCGGTTCACGTATCCAACCAGACCCGCATATTCGCGCTTATTCCAGAAGCGCGCAACCGGCTTAATACAGTGTTCATGACGGTAACCTTCCTCGGTGCCGCAAGTGGCTCTTTTCTGGGGTTGTTTCTTTGGAAAATAGGTGGCTGGAGCGCGTTTTGTACTGGCACGGCTATGTTAATACTTGTAGCGCTTGGTGTGTACGGGTTATATCATAATAAGTTGAAACAGAGCATTGCTAAGGCTTAATAAATTTTCATCATTTTCTTTGAAGTATAATTTCTTTTTTACTATTTTTCATGTATAAAGGATATATATGTCAAAAGGAAAATTGAGAAAAACGATTTTAAAAAGCATAGGGCTTTTTATGCTCTTTGTTGTTATTGTTATTGGTGGTCTTACTACTTACGTAAAAATAGCACTGCCTAAAGTAGGTGAGCCACCCGTTCTTAATGTGCCCAGGTCGCCCGATCGGGTAGCGCGGGGTGCCTACCTGGCCAATGCCGTCGCAGCGTGTATGGATTGTCATTCTACTCGCGATTGGACAGAATTTGCCGGCCCCCTGGTCGATGGTACGTTGGGTAAAGGTGGTGAGCGGTTCGATCAGCAATTTGGTTTCCCAGGAGTTTATTATTCCCGTAATATAACACCTAAAGGTATCAGTCGCTACACCGATGGTGAGTTATTCCGCTTAATCACTACAGGGGTAACAAAAGAAGGGCGGGCTATGTTCCCTGTAATGCCCTATAGCCATTATGGGGAAATGGATACGTCCGATATCATCAGCATCATTGCCTACATAAGATCCCTGGATCCCATAGATAACATAGTTCCTGAGTCAGTATCTGATTTTCCTATGAATATCATTATTAATACCATCCCTCAAAAAGCTGTCCCCGGGAGGCGTCCTGATACTTCAATGCACGAACTGTATGGTGCTTACCTGGTTAATGCATGTGCTTGTATAGAATGCCATACCAAGGATAATCATGGTCAGATCATCCCCGAGCTGGCATTTATGGGCGGCCGCGAGTTTATATTACCTGGTGGTAATGTGGTACGTTCTGCTAATATCACTCCAGACCTCGAAACAGGCATTGGTAATTGGTCAGAAGACGCATTTGTAAATAGGTTTAAGTCCTTTACCGATTCTAATTACAAGCCGCAGGCCATTGATAAAAATACATTCAATACCATAATGCCCTGGACAAGATACGGCCTGATGACCCGCAGCGACCTTGCAGCTATATATGCTTACCTACGTACGCTCCCAGCAAAGCACAATGAGGTTAATAAGTTTAGTGCAGCAAAATTGGCTGCTAAATAGTATTTATGTTTACCTGCCAAATATAATGGGAATTTAGATTTAGTGTCGTAAACGCACGTATAGATTTGATTATAAGCACTCCTGAATGTATTTACATAAATATGATGATTTTGAGGACTGTTTATTGGAAGCGTGGATGAAATTTCTCCAATGTCTGGCGTAAGTAGGTACGATCAAGATGTGTATAAATTTCGGTGGTAGTGATGCTTTTATGCCCGAGCATTTCCTGCACGGCCCGGAGGTCAGCGCCAGCTTCTACCAAGTGAGTGGCAAAAGAATGCCTTAATGTATGTGGATGCACATTGGTAGTAATACCGCTCTTTTCGGCCAGCTCTTTTAATATCATGAAGATCATTACCCGTGAGAGAGTTGCTCCCCGCCGGTTCAGGAATAAGATGTCTTCGTGTCCGGTTTTGATCTTGGGTAATTGTGTTCTGACATGATCACGATAGAGTTTGATCTGTGTAACTGCAGTGCTGCCTATAGGCACCAAACGTTCTTTATTTCCCTTACCAATTACTTTTATAAAGCCAATATCCAGATACATGGCAGACATATGTAAGTTTACTATTTCACTTACCCGCAGGCCACAACTGTACATGGTTTCCAGCAGGGCGCGGTTACGCTGGCCTTCGGGAGTACTATGGTCTATAGCTTCAAAGAGTTTTTCTATATCGGTAATACTAAGTACTGCCGGCAGTGAACGCCTTTGTTTTGGCGCTTCTATTAGTTCTGAAGGATCTTTCCTTATGATTTCTTCAAGCAATAAGTAGCTGAAAAAAGATTTGACTCCGCTAAGTATACGCGACTGAGTAGCTGCTGATAGTTCCAGCTCATTAATAGCTGCAAGGAAAGATTGTAAGTGTGCCATTGTAATAGTCTCGATGCTTATGTCGGCATATTCGTTATGCATATGGCGCTGCAGCATGTACACATCGTGCAGATAAGCTTCTATGGTATTATCGGCCATAGACCGCTCTAGTTGCAGATAAGCCTTAAATCCTTTTATATATGGTTCCCAGTTTGATGCCAAAATGTTGTATTGTTTTGGGCAGAGCCCAGTTGTTCTTATTATTTTGTATATGGTCGGGTCAGTTGTAAAAAATTATATCCTTACAAATTTACGGTATAGGTATTTGCTTATCTTGCTTTAAATTAAAGAACAGTATGCCAAAGATCGCGATAGTTAACGGACCAAACCTGAACCTGCTGGGGAAGCGCGAACCTGGCATATATGGTAACCAGTCTTTTGAGGATTACCTCATAGTATTGCAGGCAGGCTTCCCGGAGGTTGAAATAACATACTACCAAAGCAATGTAGAAGGTGAACTGATTAACTTTTTGCATAGCTGCATGTATAGAGAACACGGCATAGTACTTAATGCCGGCGCTTATACCCATACCAGTATAGCACTTGCAGATGCTATAGCCGCCATAAATGTGCCTGTGATAGAAGTACATATCAGCAATGTACTGGCGCGCGAGGATTTTAGGAAAACCTCTTTTATTGCTGCTAAATGTGTGGGGTCTATTAGTGGGTTAGGGTTGAATGGGTATGCATTGGCAGTAACGCACATTCTGGATACAATAATTGGCGACGAGTAAACTTAGAGAAAGTAAGAATTAGCATTTTAAGATAAGAATAATGACCAATTTCTATAACAATGCTATTGTTTCCTGAAACCTAATAAAAAAGCAGTAATGTCCATTTTTTTCTTGCCTTCCTGTTGTAACTCGTCAACATACAGCCAACCATCTATGCAGGAAAAGCGCAGATATGTTTTGTTGTCAGTCTCATATTCACCATACACCTCTTCATTAAACTCGACTACGTAGTGGCTCTTATATATTTTTATCAGCTTGCCGTTGAGGTAAGTGAATGCCGCAGGATGGGGTGAGAGGCCACGGATAAGGTTATGTACTCCCTGTACTGGCCGATCCCATTTAATTTCGAGGTGCTCTTTAAATATTTTGGGTGCATGTTTCTCAGTGGCGGCTGGTGTTTGAGGGAGTTCATTTATGGAACCTTCAGCCATACCCTGAATGGTACTGATGAGTAAATCAGCACCTGCATTCATTAGTTTCTCGTATAACGACCCCACATTATCATCGGGCAGGATGGATATTGTTTGCTGCATGAGTATATTGCCGGTATCGATAGTATGCTGCAGTTTGAAGGTAGTGACCCCGGTTTCTGTTTCGCCATTGATAATGGCCCAGTTGATGGGTGCAGCACCCCGATATTGAGGTAACAATGATGCATGTACATTGATAGTTCCCATCAACGGCATGTTCCATACCTGTTCCGGCAACATGCGGAATGCGACTACTACCTGCACATCAGCTTTTAGTTCTATCAGTTGTTCTATAAAATCGGGAGCCTTTAGTTTTTCTGGTTGCAGTACAAGCAGGTTATGAGCTACAGCATATTGTTTAACGGCTGATGCCTGAAGTTGCATGCCCCGGCCGGCAGGTTTGTCGGGCGCGGTTACAGCGGCCACCACATTGGCGCCGGCATCAACCAAAGCTTTTAAAGATGCTACAGCAAAATCGGGGGTGCCAAAGAAAACGATGCGTAATTGTTTGAATGGGATCATACCAGCCGCAAAATTACGCCGACAAGCGTGTATTTGCTAATAAGCCAAAATGTATTATTATATATAATAGACAATGTTTATTGTTGTTTCATTAAACCTAAGCTACTTACTTTTGTCTATAAGATAGTTTGTATCTATAATTTGTATCTATAATGGCCAATACGGCAGATTTAATAGACGACCATGCGTTGGTAACCCTGTTTAAGGAAGAGCGCACACGTGAACGTGCGTTTACGCAATTGGTACAAAAATACCAGGAGCGTATTTATTGGCACATAAGGAGAATGGTGGTGGAACACGAGGATACAAATGATGTATTGCAAAATGTATTTATAAAAGTTTGGCGTAACCTGAGCGAATTTAGGGAAGAGTCGAACCTATATACCTGGCTGTACAGGATAGCTACTAATGAAACGCTGACATGGATCAGCAGTAAAAAGAAAAGGAGCACAGTATCTATAGACGATAATGTATTTGCGGAGAAACTGGTGGAACAGAAAGGCTTTGATGCTAATAAAATAGAGTGGAAACTACAGCAGGCGATACAAGCACTCCCAGAGAAACAAAGGGTAGTCTTTAATCTACGATATTATGATGAAATGCCGTATGAAGAGATGTCAACAGTATTAGATACATCAGTTGGGGCATTAAAGGCGAGCTATCACCATGCCGTTAAAAAGGTGGAAGCTTATATGATCAACAGTTAAACTTAGCAGGGTTTATAATAGTCAAACGAGTGATGAAAAAGGAAAATGACATACTGGCGGAATTAAGAGAGTGGGGCAGTCCGCTGGCTGATATGTCGCGTGCAATGCCCTATGAAGTGCCGTTGGGTTACTTTGAATCGAACATAAAAGAGATATCTGTTTATGCAGTAAGTGACGAATTGATAACCAGCAGCAAAAAAATGTCTTTTGCTGTGCCCAATGGGTTTTTTGAAGCTTTTCCAGCGCAGATACTGGAAGCTGCAAAAATGGAAAGTCTTGAATTTAGCAGTTCGAAAGAAATGCCATTTGCTGTGCCACAAGGTTATTTTGAAGGTGTGCCTGGAGCTATATTAGCACAAGTAAAAAAGCCAGCCGGCAGAACTATAGCTTTTGCACCACGCAGATGGATGCGGCAGGCTGTGGCAGCTATACTGCTGGTAGCTATTGGTATTGGGTATGAATATGAAGTACATAAGAACATAAGCCCAGAAAAACAATTGGCTTCTGTACCCGTAAAATCTGTGCAGGAATATGTGCATCAAAACCTGAATGATGTAGATGCTGAAGCATCGATACCTGTTGCCAATACAGATTTTACAGTGGTAAATGCAATAGGTAAATTGGATAAAAGTGATATAGAACAGTACCTGGATGAAACGGGTTTAAAGACTGAGTATAATATAAATTAATATGAAGAGCGCAAAAATGAAATGGTTACTTTGCCTTGTTACTCTTTGGGGGGTTTTTGCAAATAGTGTGCTATATGCCCAGGATAGGGACGATAAGCATGCCACATTGGAACATATACATTCTATTAAAGTAGCTTATATAACAGACAGGCTGAATCTCACTTCACAACAATCGCAAGTATTTTGGCCGGTTTACAGCAGTTATGAAAAAGAACTTAAAGCGCTTAGAAAGAGTTATTTCGAGAAGTATAAGGGTTTGAATAAGAATGATGACCATGTATCGCGCCAGTTCTTTGATGATAATTTGGATTTCCAGGCTGCCTCTGTTGATCTGAAAAGGAAATACAGGGATCAGTTTCTTAACGTATTAACACCCCAGCAGCTTGCCAATCTTTTTAAAGCTGAGCATGATTTTAATACTATGCTGATGCAACGCCTGAAAGATAAGCACAATGGTAATGGCGATGCCATATGGAAGGATCATGATGGCCGATAGAGTTACAACGTTATCACTGTTTCTAAAAACGGTTCACAGGCGTTTTTATGTCATGGTAGAATAAAAACTGCCAGCCTTCGTGTTTACCTTCTTCCAGATATTGGGCACGTAGTTCCATTGCTTTTTTACCATCGTTGTCGTACTTGGCTATGTACTTCATTATCATTTGTTTTAACTGAGGTGCTTCATCACCTCCGTAAAACACTTTATCGCCTCCATCATTAATTAGAAATACGATATGCTGCGGACAGTGACCTCCTGAGTGCGTGAAATGTATGTATCCATCAATATTTCCCTCTTCTCCATCCAGCCATTTTACTTGTGTAGTGGCCAGTAAGGGTTCGAAATCTGCCGCAATATATGACGAGCCGCTATGTTGCAGGGCGTAGTCGGCTTCTGGCCTGTAAATGTAATAATCTGCGTTTGGAAACGTAGTATTTATAACGCCATTATCAGACATATAGACCAAGCCACCTGCATGATCTTTGTGGAGATGTGACATTAATACTTTGGTCACCTGACTAGGCTCATAGCCATGCTGTCGTATGTTCTCATGTATTTGCGGTACACCTTCTGCATTATGAAAACCAAGACCAGAGTCGAAAATGATGACATCTTTTGCTGTAACTACAAGAAAAGGCTGTACTTCAACTAAAAGAGACCCTGTAGAACGATCTGTGAGTATATCCTTATCGAGATTGAAAGGGACGAAGCGCTTGTCGTGACCGACAGTAAAAGCGCCTTCTGATAAAGGGAAAATCTGAGCCATAATTTGTAAAGTTAGCGTATCAATACCTGTCGATCGGCATCCAGGCGGATCAAAATAAAAATAAGGATACTGAAAGACAACAATGATGATCCGCCATAACTGAGGAAGGGCAGGGTGATGCCTATTACAGGTGCCAGGCCAATAGTCATTGATATATTTACAGCAAAGTGAAAGAACAAAATAGAAGCTACGCAATAGGCATATATGCGGGTAAATGAGGACCGCTGCCGCTCAGCAATAAAAATAATGCGCATCATAAGCGTGACATATAACCCGACAAGTACAAGACTGCCTAAAAAGCCAAACTGCTCGCCTATAGCACAAAAGATGAAGTCGGTATTTTGCTCGGGTACAAACTCGTTTTTTGTGGACGTGCCATTTAGAAACCCCTTACCCCAGAAACCACCTGAACCGATAGCTATTTTAGATTGTTTTACGTTGTAATCGGAGCTGTTTACCTTTTTACCTCCATTATCTTCATCTTCGTCTCCTTTTGCAGCTTTGTTGTAGGCATCGGGAACGTCCATACCAATTGTTGAAAATATGCGGTCGATCTGGTGTTTTTCGAGCACATGTTTGAATATAAAAGGTACGGCTACCTGGCTGAACAACATGCTGGTGCCCCATATGCCTACAAGCAGTATGATGCCGATAACATTTCTTCTTAAGTTATTGCGTAGCAAAAAACCAATGATGAGCGCTACAGCAGTAAGTACGATAAACAATACTTTACGATCGACCAATAGGGTGGCCAGTACCAGTGCAATAGTTGAAAAGCCCACAATAAGTACAGAATTGGGAAGTCCTTCGCGGTACATAACCAGAAAAAAGCAGAAATATACCAGTGCGAGACCTGTCTCTTTTTGCAATATGATCATAGCTGCTGGTATAAGAACTATTGCAACGCCTACCAGCCGGTGTTTGAGTGTTTTGAAGTTTGTTTCTGGTAAGGATAAGAATTTAGCTAGTGCCAAGGCTGTAAATATTTTGCAGACCTCGCCTGGTTGAAAACGAAAACTACCTATGCCTAGCCAGGAACGGGAGCCTTTAACATCGACTCCTGCAAAAATGGTGATGAATAGAATAAACAGCCCCATGGTATAAAAAAGAAAAGCAAACGAAGAGAAAAACTTGCTTTCGGTAAGTATGATGATAAGACCTATAAACAGGGCAATGCCAAAGAATATGACCTGCTTCATATAGGTTTTGCTCATAATAAAAATGGTGGGATCTGTACTGCGATGTTCTACAGAAAAAATAGTAAACAATCCTATAGTGACTAGTGTCACATAAAGTAGAATTGTAATGCCATCTAACCTGTTAAATAACGATTTTCGTAAAGCCCCCATATTGTTTTGCCTTTCTTCCTGTATTATTTATTATCTAATTGATTTCTGAGCCATCTGTTCAACATTACTGAATCAGTATAATGTTTGCTACTTGCCTCCAGCATTTTCTTTTCCATTTTTGCTTTGTACGCTTCCTGGAAGTGCATGCGCTGAACGGAGTCTATTGAATAGACATATTTATTGATCAGGTGCGCGTTGATCATTTTGTCTTCCATAGCCTTGCGTTTTACGGAGACACTGTCGCGCAAATATTTTTCTATGAGCAGGCTGGCAATAGGAGCGGCCCAAGTAGCGCCGAAGCCGGCATTTTCTATAGCCACCGCGATAGCTATTTTAGGATTCTCGCGCGGTGCAAAAGCAACGAACATGGAGTGGTTGGCCATTTTTATAGCTACTCCGCCCACAATGGCTTTATTTTCAGCAGTCCCTGTTTTTGCGCAAATGGTAATGCCATCTATTTTGGCCCCAATGGCAGTACCGCTTTCTACCACATCCTGCATGGCTTGCTGTATAACAGAGAACGTAGTATCAGAAACGCTGGTAACAATATGCTTTTTTAAGTATGATTTCAGCAAGGTGTCTTTCTCGTTATTGCCGATGGATCTTACAAAGTGGGGAGTATAATAATAGCCTTTATTTGCAATGATACACATGCCATTGGCCATCTGTAAAGGAGTGAGTGCCAACTCGCCTTGTCCCATGCCTACAAAGACTATAGTGCATGAGTTCCAGACGTTGTGATACCTGTTATTATAATAGCTGGAATCGGGAAGCAAGCCTTTGCCTTCAAAAGGGAGATCCACACCAGTGGCATGCCCATACCCGAAAGAAGAGAAGTAGTCGTGCCACATTTGCAATCCTTTTTTTACGCCACCAGCTTTGGGATTATCGCACGTGAGGCGGAAGATGTGACAGAAATAAGAGTTACAGGAGTGTGCCAGAGCGAGCCTGAAGTTAGCGGCATGGCCTGCATCATGATGCTCACAGGCTATAGGCCTGCCGCATAGGTTATAATGACCAAAGCACGCCAGCCCAAAAGAAGGAACAATGGCACCCACGCTTAGCGCTACAAGTCCCGTCATTGGTTTTATAGTAGAGCCGGGCTGGTAAGTAGCCTGCATAGCTCTGTTGAACAGAGGGTGGGTGGCATTTTTGTACAAGTTTGAAAAGTTCTTAGCTCTCTCGCGACCTCGCAGCAAGTTGGGATCATAACTGGGACTACTGACCATAGCCAATATGCCACCTGTTTTAGGATCTATAGCTACCACACTGCCGATCTTGTTCTGCATCAGTTTTTCGGCATATGCCTGTAACTCGGCATCGGTATATAGTTGTAAACTTTTGCCTGCTACTTCCTGGGTGTCTAGTGCACCACCTTTAAAAGGTTCGCGTGGGCGGTTGAAATTATCACGTTCCAGGAAGTGTACACCGCGCTGCCCGCGTAGTACTTCTTCGTAACTGCGTTCAAGGCCGTTCATGCCCAGGTAGTCGCCCTGCTGGTAAGAGGCATAGCGGCTTGTTTTGAGCATTTCGGGAGATACCTCGCCTATATAGCCAAGAATTATGCCCGCACTGGCGCTTGGGTATGCCCTTATATTTCGTTCCACAAGCTCGTAGCCGGGGAAGATATAAGCGTTTTCCTGGAAGCGGGCAGTCTGCTCCGGGGTAAGCTCTTCCATATAAGGCCCTTGGCGCATGCCGCCGTTACGCACCCTGATACGGTTTAACAATTTGCCATAGGTATCTTTATCTATACCCAATGCATTGCAAAACTGTACTGTGTCGAAAACTTTAGGTACGTTATTGGGGGTCACCATCAGGTCGTAAACAACCTGATTGTAGAGCATTACTCTGTTTTTCCTATCGTAGATAATACCTCGCGGTGGGTAAACTACTTTTCTGTATATGGCAATGTCATTAGCCATAACCTTGTATTTATCCTCAAACAATTGCAGAAAAAACAACCGTAAAAGTATAACAGCGGCTATACCTATGAATATGAAACTGATAACATACTGGCGCGAGTTCGCCGTATTGGACATAGGTAATTAGAATTTGAAAAGGATACTTTGCAAAGCTACCTGAATAAGCTGATTTTACAGAATTGAAGAATGAGTAACCGTGTAAAAAACGAGTAATAATTAACCCCAGAGTGGGTAAAACTTTTTTTTAGAAAAGTTTTGTCTTTTTGCTTCAGGTAATTACCTTTGCAGCTCCAAAACAGGTTTAGTCCTGTGGTGTAACGGTAGCACAACAGTTTTTGGTACTGTTTGTCCTGGTTCGAATCCAGTCGGGACTACTTAATAGGGGATGCGAAAGCATTCCCTATTGTATTTATGGCAAGTTTGGCTCTTGTTCCTCGCATATTGTTGGCTAGTCTTATGTGTTTATTCTCTCTGTGATATGAACTTTGGATATTATTGGGAGTACGCGTAACTTTGGGCACTTTTTAAAATGGTTTAAAATCAAATCTCACAATGAGTAAAGTAAAAATTGCCATTAACGGTTTTGGCCGAATAGGCCGCCTGGCTTTCCGCCAGATCTACAACATGGAGGGTATTGAAGTTGTAGCGATTAACGATCTTACCCAACCCAATGTTTTGGCACATTTGCTGAAGTATGATACAGCACAGGGTCGTTTTAATGTACCTGTTACCAATACAGACGATTCTATTATTGTAAATGGCAATGAGATAAAAATATACGCCCAGAAAGATCCCGCACAAATACCATGGGGGCAGCATGACGTAGATGTTGTTCTGGAATGTACAGGTTTCTTTGCTGATGCTGATAAAGCTCATGCACACATTAAAGCCGGTGCTAAGCGTGTAGTTATTTCTGCACCTGCAACCGGTGAGCTGAAGACAGTAGTATTCAATGTAAACCATAATATACTTGATGGCAGCGAAACCATCATTAGCTGCGCTTCTTGCACTACAAACTGCCTGGCGCCAATGGCTAAGGTACTGAATGATAGTTTTGGAATACAGGTAGGCTTTATGACTACTGTACATGCATACACTAACGATCAGAATACCTTGGATGCACCACACCCTAAAGGTGACTTGCGCCGCGCACGTGCTGCTGCAGAAAACATAGTGCCTAACTCTACAGGTGCTGCAAAAGCAATAGGACTTGTATTGCCAGAACTAAAAGGCAAACTGGATGGTGGCGCACAGCGCGTACCTGTGGTAAGCGGTTCTTTAACTGAACTGACTACTATACTTGCTAAAAAGACTACTGTTGAAGAAGTAAATGCCGCGATGAAAGCTGCTGCAAATGAAAGCTTTGGATACAATGTAGATGAAATAGTGAGCAGCGATATAGTTGGTATTACTTATGGTTCACTGTTTGATGCTACACAAACTAAAGTACAAACAGTTGGCGACAACCAAATGGTGAAAACCGTTAGCTGGTATGATAACGAGATGAGCTATGTAAGCCAGTTGGTAAGGACAATGAAATACTTTGCCGGCCTGATCAGCAAATAATAAAGCTTTAATAAAAAAAAGACCCGCGTAACCGGGTCTTTTTTTATTTTTACAGCTGTCATAATGCCGATTAAAGCCTAATGACAATTGTATTTAATCCATTACGAAAACAAAATTTGTATGAGTATATTCAGCAGTCATAATTTTAGTGGTGAGAAAGCCCTGGTACGGGTAGATTTTAATGTGCCTATTAAAGATGGTAAGATAACAGACGACAATCGCATACGTGCTGCTATACCTACCATAAAGAAGATACTCAGTGATGGTGGCAGTGTAATATTGATGAGCCATTGGGGACGTCCACTGAAAGACATTGAGAAAAAGCCGAACCTTACACTTGCTGATTTTTCATTAAAACCCATTCTTAATCATTTATCTGACCTGCTGGGTACACAAGTGCTTTTTGCTGAGGATTGTACAGGCACTGACGCTGTTGAAAAGGCGAAAAATTTAAAGGCAGGAGCAGTATTGCTGCTTGAAAATCTGCGTTTTTATAAAGAGGAGGAGAAAGGTGATAAAGATTTTGCTGAAAAGCTGGCTAAATTGGGCAATGTATATGTAAACGATGCATTTGGTACGGCCCATCGCGCACATGCATCAACAGCTATTATAGCGCAGTTTTTTGCACCAGATAAAAGAATGTTTGGCGCACTAATGGAAAGTGAGGTGATTGCTGCAGAAGAAGTTTTGCACAATAGCAAAAAGCCATTTACAGCAATAATTGGCGGTGCGAAAGTATCTGATAAAATAACGATCATTGAGAACCTGCTGGATAAGGCAACCGATATCATAATTGGTGGCGGTATGGCATATACTTTCTATAAGGCTGAAGGAGGCCATATAGGCAATTCGCTTTGCGAAGAAGATAAGCTGGATGTGGCGCTTGCACTGATGAAAAAGGCAGATGAAAAAGGAGTTTGCATACACCTGCCATCTGACAGTATCATCGCAGATAAGTTTGCTGCTGATGCAAATACGTCGTCTGCAAATAATGAACAGATACCAGACGGCTGGATGGGACTTGATATTGGAGTGATGGCTATAGCTGAATTCACTAAAGTGATCAAGGATTCTAAAACTATTTTGTGGAATGGCCCGATGGGGGTATTTGAGATGGAGAAATTCCAACACGGTACAAAGGCTATAGCTGATGCCGTTGTTGCAGCTACTAAAAATGGTGCATTCTCTTTAGTGGGTGGTGGTGATAGTGTTGCCGCCATTAACAAGTTTGGCCTTGCAGACAAAGTAAGCTATGTATCGACAGGTGGTGGCGCCATGCTGGAATACTTTGAAGGAAAAGAACTGCCGGGAATAGCAGCTATAAAAGGAAAGTAAATACTAATTGATATTTGTAATGTACCCTGTTGTTTATAATAGCACAGGGTACTTTTATTTTTAAGATACACATCTTTAGTAGTAATTTTAGGGTAAAGCATTGCTATGGATTTTGGCAGATTACCTGAGAATGAACTAAGTAAAATTGATTTTAGATTGCCTGTGGATCCGAAAGTGACGACGGATATACTTGCTAGTGGTAAAGGCAATACTAAATTTTATATAGGGTGTGCGAAATGGGGGCGAAAAGACTGGGTAGGAAAACTTTATCCCAAAGGCACTAAAGAAAAAGATTTTTTCAAAGTGTACGCCGAGCAGTTCAATGCTATTGAGTTCAACGGATTTTTCTATAACCTGCATCCTGCCGAGCAGGTACGCAAATGGAAAAGCATTGTTACAAAAGACTTTATGTTCTGCCCTAAGTTTACACAGTCTATCACCCATTATAAACGTCTCAAGGATACTAAATATGATGTAGATCAGTATTTGTCAGTCATCTCAGAATTTGGCGAAAACCTTGGTCCCATATTCCTGATGCCTCATCCTACCATGAGCCTGAAACAACTAGACACCATAGAACAGTTCATAACCGATATTCCGCACGATGTAGATTTGTTTCTCGAACTCCGCAGCCCAGATTGGTACAGTAATAGGGAAGGATACAATACAGACTTGTACACCTTCCTTAAGAAACAAAAGCGTGGAACTGTTATAACAGATGCTGCAGGCAGACGCGATTGTGTACATATGCACCTCTCGACCCCTGAGACTTTTATCCGCTTTGTGGGTAATGGGTTGCATCCTACAGACTATACAAGGATAGATGAGTGGGTGGAACGTATAGGGAAGTGGATGGAGGAAGGACTTGAGACTTGCTATTTTTTCATGCATCAGCACGATGAATTACACTCTCCTGAATTGATAAAGTATTTTATACAAGAAATGAACGCGCGTCATAGTACAGATATAAAACCTCCTGTGATGTATAATAGTGGTGGGTTGTTTGATTGATATGAATCATCGCTTCAGCGTGAGGTACAGAGCAAATTTTGTTTTAAATTTGCATCCTCATTAAAAAAACGGAACAGCACCATGCCAGTGTTACACAACCGGATATCGAATGAGGAACTGAAGAAGCGCATGTATGAAGAAACAGAGCGGCGAGTAACAGTATCCTTTTATAAGTATTTCCACATTACAAATCCTGATGCCTTCAGGGATGAATTATACAAGAAGTTTTATGCATTGAATGTGTTTGGCCGTATATACGTAGCCAATGAGGGTATAAATGCACAAGCAAGTGTGCCAGAGAGTAATTTTGATGCCTTTAGAGATACGTTGTATGGTATAACGCCGGAGCTGGATGGTGTGCGGCTGAATGTAGCAGTTGATGATGATGGCAAATCGTTTTGGGTGCTGCGCGTTAAAGTGCGCCCAAAGATAGTTGCCGATGGCATTGAAGATCCAACTTTCGACTCGTCAAAAATGGGTACACATCTTAAAGCTGCCGAATTTAATGCGCTTACTGAACAGCCCGATACTATTGTGGTAGATATGCGCAACCATTATGAATATGAAGTAGGTCATTTTCATAATGCACTTGAGGTGCCATCTGATACCTTTAGGGACCAATTACCTATGGCAGCAGAAATGCTAAGTGATAAAAAGGACAGGAACATAGTTATGTACTGTACCGGTGGCATACGTTGCGAAAAAGCCAGCGCATACTTGCTGCATAATGGTTTTAAAAATGTTTTTCAACTGGAGGGGGGCATAATAGAATATGCGCGGAAGGCAAAAGAAGAAAACCTGCCTTTGAAATTTATTGGTAAGAACTTTGTATTTGACGACAGGCTGGGAGAAAGAATAACAGATGATATAATATCTAAGTGCCACATATGTGGTAAGCCCAGCGATACGCATACCAACTGCAAAAATGATGGCTGTCATTTATTGTTTATACAGTGCGAAGATTGTGCAGAAGAGTATGATGGATGCTGCAGTACCGAATGCCGGGATGAAAAGCAATTGCCTGAAGACGAACAGAAACAAAGGCGTGCAGGCAGGGAAAATGGAACAATGGTCTTTAATAAATCGAAAGATCACCCATTGAGAAGACGTTTGCGATAATTAAAGTTGTTACTGTTTCTTAAGAATATACCAGCTGAGTTGCGGATTGGTATAATTCATAAGCGTAAGTGTGGAAGAGTATAAAGACTCTATTCTGGATACAAGGGTATCGCCGCCATAAGTGACCATTTGTATTTCGGAGTAATTATCTATCAAAGTCCACTTGAAGTTGTAATCTTCTTTAGTCCCATTGAAAGTGATGTAATGTGTGCCAGTGCTGTCTTTATTGAACTGAATTGATTCGATATCATTGGCGGCGAGGTTTGATACCTGATTGCTATCGAGCTTGCCGGTATTGGCATCATCGAAAGCTTCCTGAACGATTTTCCATTTGCCGTATAAATTGGAATAAGGTGTGGCTGGCTGGCTGGTTTTAGTGCATGATGATACAATAGCCATAGCTAAAATACCTGCTGATAAAAAAATGATGACTTTTTTCATAAACTAAATAACAGATGACCGCCAGCAAATATTGCACCAGCAATCATCTGTTAAAATTACTAATAAAAAGGATAGGTGCTATCCGTTATCGCAAAACTTTAATAATCTCCTAAGGTTTCCAGTGCTTCCAGCAATCCTGTTGCAAGCTGAGCATCATTAGGGGCAATACCATGCCATTCATGGGTACCTTCCATAAATGATATACCCTGACCCATTACTGTTGTCATAAGTATGCATACCGGTTTGCCTTTGCCTGTTGCTGCTTTTGCTCTTTCCAGACCATCTAGTACATCTACCATGTCATTCCCATTCATTTCCAGGACATCCCATCCAAAAGCAGTGAACTTATCGTGCAGGGAGCCTAAGCCCATTACTGCATTTGTAGGGCCGTCTATTTGTTGACCATTTACATCGATGGTTGCAATGAGGTTATCTATTTTATGATGGGCAGCGAACATTATAGCTTCCCAGTTCTGTCCTTCCTGCAATTCGCCATCGCCATGCAGGGAGTAAACAAGATGTTCATCTTTATTGAGCTTTTTAGCCAATGCGGCACCTGCGGCAACACTCATACCTTGACCGAGGGAACCACTTGCTATGCGTATGCCTGGTAAATGCTCTAAGGTAGCAGGGTGGCCCTGCAACCTTGACTCCAGCTTGCGGAATGTTGCCAGTTCGCTTACCGGGAAGTGACCTGTACGTGCCAGAACACTATAGAAAAGTGGTGAAATATGACCATTTGACAGAAAGAAAAGATCCTCATCTATTCCGTCCATATGAAAAGTTTCGTTTCTTTTCATTGCACTGAAGTACAATGCAACCATAAAATCGGTGCAACCAAGGGAGCCTCCCGGATGCCCGCTTTGAGCAGAATGTACCATGCGAATAATGTCTCTGCGCACCTGCGATGCTACCTCTCTCAACTGACCTGCGTTCATAATAAACTGAAAATTATGCGGCGAAATTAAAATTTATAACCTGAACTTTTAAGAAAAAAAATTACAATGCTGTGGGTAAAGTAAATTTGTACAGGATGGAAACGACAAATGGGCTGAAAAAATACTTTACTAAGCAGCTGATGACATGGCATGAGACGGAAAATGAGAGAAGCCTGCCTTGGAAACAGGAAAAGGATCCGTACAAGATATGGTTGTCTGAAATAATATTGCAGCAAACACGGGCACAGCAAGGATTACCTTACTATATAAAATTTACGACGACATACCCTACAATAAGCGATATGGCCAATGCCGCTGATGAAGAGGTATTTCGTATATGGCAGGGGCTGGGATATTATAATCGATGCAAAAATATGTTGGCGACTGCCCGGCTCATAGCAAGAGAATATGGAGGTGTATTTCCTGTAGATTATGATGGCATTTTAGCACTGAAAGGTGTTGGCCCTTATACTGCCGCCGCAATAGCATCGTTTGCATATGACCTCCCACATGCTGTGGTAGATGGGAACGTATATAGGGTATTGGCCCGTTATTTTGGTATAGCTGAGCCTAGTGATACTACAAAGGGCAAAAAGCAATTCCAGGAGCTGGCGCAGGAACTGCTGGATACAACCGACAGTGCAGGGTATAACCAGGCCATAATGGATCTTGGGGCCACAGTGTGTACCCCAAAAGTTCCCGCCTGCCAACGCTGTCCCTTACAGGAACATTGTGTGGCATTAAGACAGGATACCATTAGCCTGCTGCCAGTGAAAAGCAAGAAGCTGATAGTAAAGGAGCGTTACTTTCATTACTTGTTGCTGAATTGCGGCGAGAAAATATGGATACAGAAACGAGGACATAAAGATATTTGGGAGAACCTATATGAACCGTTGCTGGTAGAGCACGATCGCGAACTGGATAAGACGTCCTTTGAAAATCATGAAATTATTAAAGCACTAGGTGTACGCGATAAAATTGAATATGCTGGCAGCCATAGTCAACGATTGACGCACCGTATTATTAAAACCTCGTTTTTTGTGTTGCAGGGTGACAAAGTGATAGATATGCCTGGAAATGAAGGTATGTGGGTGACACGGGATGCGTTAAAAAATTTCGCATTCCCAAAAACGGTCATACATTTTTTAGAAAAAAATTTATACTTTTAATAGACTTTAGAATAAATTTTTGTCACCAGAAAATTGAACTACGTATGAGAGGTGTTAATAGGGTGATGCTGATAGGGAATTTAGGTAAGGATCCGGATTTGCAATATCTGGAAGGAAATATAGCAGTAGCAAAATTTCCACTAGCCACTACTGAAACTTTCAAAGATAAAAGCGGCAACCTGGTATCACAAACAGAATGGCATACGGTAGTATTGTGGCGTGGCCTCGCAGAACTTGCACAGAAATATTTACATAAAGGCAGCCTTGTATTTATAGAGGGGCGCCTGCGTACCCGTAACTGGGAAGATAAAGATAAGAATCGCCGTTTCAGCACAGAAATAGTTGGAGACAACCTGGTAATGCTGGATAAAAGAAAAGAAAACGGGACAGATCTGCCTACCGCAGAACACCACCAAGATGACAGCAGTACCCCGGATATTAGCTTTGATGCAGGGAGTATAGGCATAGGTGGCAAAGATGATCTGCCCTTTTGAATATTAAATTATATATAATTAAGGGATGGATTGGTATAAGTCCATCCCTTTTTTTAATTTTATACAATTAACCAAACTAGTTAACCTTGGAAAGTACACCTGAAGGCGATACGATACTAACAACTTTATTACTGCAGGCACCTGCAGCATTTTCTGCCTCAAATGTCACTGTATTCGTCATCATCATACTTGCCCTGTTGCTGATGACCGCTATAACCGCAGGTTCTGAAACCGCTTATTTCTCTTTAACGGCTAAGGACATCAACTATTTTAAAACCAAGGAAACCGCAGGTGCACGCCAGGTTATACAACTCCTGGACCATCCTAAAATGCTGCTGGCCACCATAGTGGTAGCCAATAGTTTTATCAACATCGCAATTATCATTACTACGAATGTGTTGGTAAATGAGTTTGCAAGTTTCTTCGTTATTAGTCATGCGCTGCTTTTTTTCATCCAGGTAGTTATTGTTACGTTTTTATTGGTGCTCTTTGGTGAGGTTTTGCCCAAAGTATATGCTACACAAAATAACCTGCGGATGGCCTTGTTTTCAGCCCCGTTACTCAGGTTTTTCTTTGGTGTTTTCAGACCGGTAAGCCGCATGTTGGTTAATTCCACCAATTTCCTGGAAGGGCGTATGTCGTCCAAACCACTTAATAATATAAGCAGTGAAGATTTTGAACATGCTATAGAGTTAACGGTAGGACATACCGCTACCCGTGAGGAGGTAAACATTTTTAAAGGGATACTGAAGTTTGGTAACATCACGGTGCGACAGATCATGCGTACCAGGCTTGATGTAAATGGCCTTGACTATGAGATGACCTTTCCTGAAGTGCAAAAGTTTTGTATAGAAATGGGTTATTCACGCCTGCCTGTTTTTAAAGATAGCCTGGACAAAATAGCTGGTATCATACATACCAAAGACTTTTTACCACATACGGAAGAAGTTGATTTTGACTGGCATGTACTTATTCGCCCAGCCTTTTTTATACATGAAGGGAAGCTTATAGAAGACCTTTTAAAAGAATTTCAGCAGAAAAGGATCCACTTTGCGGTAGTGGTAGATGAATTTGGTGGTACTTCTGGCATCGTGACCCTTGAGGATATAATGGAGGAGATAATAGGTGATATAAAGGACGAATTTGATGAAGAAGACCTGAGTTATAAGAAAATAGATGACATGAACTTCATTTTTGAAGGGAGAATGCTTATTAACGATGTATGCCGCATTATAGGCGAACCATCGGATGTGTTTGATGCAGCCCGAGGGGAAAGTGATAGCCTTGCTGGACTTATACTAGAGATATCGGGCAAATTCCCGGCTGTTAATGAAACTATCAGTTTTCAGCAGTATGATTTTACAGTGCTTGAGATAGAGAAGATGAGGATATTGCGCGTGAAACTCACAATAAATGAACCTGTGAGTGAAGAGGAAGAATAAGCAAAATAACATACTTAAATCCTCTCTGTATATGGAATGCACAAGATCTTGAGTGCATTCCATATTTTTTTGTGAAAAAATGATGGGCAATAGCAAAACATTTCATACATTGTCAAAGCTATTTTTAATCTATAAGAATACTTCTGTTAAATAATAAATATAAGTCTATGCAATTTAATAGTACTAAATACTATGCACTCTTATTGTGTTGCCTCACAACCTATTCTTTATCGGCAAAAGATGGAGCACTGAGCGATGTACAGCATAACCTTTTGCGCAACAGCACTGGTTTTGTTGAGAACAAAGGGCAGGTGACCAACCAATACCATAAAGTACGTACTGATATACAGTATAATTTGAAAAGGGATGGCGTAAGTATGTTTCTTGCTCCGGGATCAATACATTATCAGTTCAATAATATTTCGGGCAACGACAAGTCTTTTAAGGATAATGCATACCGCATGGACGTAACGCTGGTGGGTGCAAATAAACATGCAAAAGCAATAACAGACGAGGATCAGGCCTATACCGAGCAATATAATGTGAACGGCAAAATGGTTACTGCCCGGTCTTTTAATAAGGTGACTTATATTGATGTTTACCCTGGTATAGACTGGGTTGTTTATACTAAGAATGAAAAGGTGGAATATGATTTTGTTGTACGCCCTGGTGCTGATGCAAATAAAATACAATTGAAATATGGTGGTGCAAAAAGTATTAGCCTTACAGAAAATGGCGGCCTTGCAGTTAAAACTCCCTCAGGAACAATTACAGAAAATACGCCATATAGTTATGCTCTTAATACCAAACAAACTATAACATCTTCTTATGTACTTAAGGGTAACACATTGGGCTTTAATGTTGGTGCGCATGAGGGTACGATTGTTATAGATCCGCAGGTTCAATGGTCAACATACTATGGCGGTGCAAATGCTGATCAATTGATGGCAATTGCAACAGATGCTTCAGGTAATGTTTATTCTTGTGGATATACAACAAGCACCGCAAATATAGCCACTACGGGCGCTTACCAAACTGTTTATAATGCTAACAATGATGGTGTACTTGTAAAATTTACAACTGCGGGTACCATAGCATGGGCCACTTACTTTGGCGGTGCGGGAGCTGACCAGGCGAACGGAATAGCTACAGATAATACAGGTAATGTGTATATCGTAGGTTCAACATCATCTACTTCTGCAATAGCAACATCTACATCGTACCAATCTACTTATGGTGGTGGTGGTGATGCATTTCTTGCAAAGTTCAATAGTGCTGGTGCCTTGCAATGGAGTACTTATTTTGGAGGTACAGGTAATGACATCGGATATAGTGTAACGTGTGATAAATGGCGTTCGGTTTATATTACCGGTGCAACAGGCAGTACTGCAAATATTGCAACTACAGGCGCCTTTAATACAACAGAAAGTGGAACATTGGATGGTTTTGTAGCACGCTTTGATACATTGGGTAACAGGTTGTGGGGTACTTATTATGGTAATGGAAATTTCACCTCTACCTATGGTTTTGGTATATCTACTGATCCTGCCGGATATGTATATTTTACAGGAGAAACCACAGCCGCTGCAGGTATAGCTTCTGCCAATGGATATCAAACAGCTCCTGTTGGATTTTTCCAGGATAATGCTTTTTTGGCCAAACTGGATTCAAACGGAAATCATCTGTATTGGGGCACTTACTACGGTGGTGCTACTACACAAGGATTTTCTGTAGCTAACGACACACATGGCAATGTTTACATTAGTGGTTACACTAATGCAAGTACTAATATAGCCTCTGCAAATGCATATCAGAGTACATTAGGTGGTAGTAATGATGGATACCTTGCTAAATTTGATACTGCCGGTAACTTTAAATGGGGTACTTATTATGGGGGTACAGGTTCTGAAATACAAAAAGGTGTAACTATTGATAATTTCGGCAACCCAATTATATCTGGTAATACCACTAGTGCCACAGGCATTTCCACTATCAACAATGGTACCTATCAAAGCACATATGCTGGTGCGCAGGATGGCTATATGGCTAAATTTACTCCTTTAGGACAAAGGCTTTGGGGTAGTTATTTTGGTGGTACAGGTACAGAAACACAACTATGCATAACAAGTAATGTAAATGGCAGCTTTTACATAGCCGGCTATAGCACCAGTTCAAGCGCAATTGCAACAACCGGTGCGTACCAAACTGTAAACAACGGTAATGCTGATGGTTATATCGCCAGATTTAACACAGATACTTTTATAGTAATAAACCAACCTTACACTGATACGATTGTATGTCCTGCCGGTAGTTTCAATATTAACTACACTACCAGTTATGCATTTAATACCGGGAATGTTTTTACTGCACAACTATCTGATGCAACGGGCAGTTTTGCAGCACCTATTGCAATTGGCAATGTAATCGCTGTTGGTACAACGGGCGTTATTGCAGTAAACATTCCTGCAGGCACTGTTGCAGGCACTGGTTATCGCATTCGCATTGTTGCAAGCAGCCCTGCATATACATCGCCTGATGAATATGTTAACATACATATTATTTCTTCGCTGGCGCCACCTACTATAACCAGTAATTCACCGGTTTGCGTGGGTGATAGTATAAAACTTACGGCTACCAATACATCTACAGTAACGCCAACAGCGTTAAATATTACAGGCCCTGCGGGTTTTTCATCAGGTTCAGGAACAGGTGTAATTGCATTTGCAAATACGGTAAATGCTGGTACATATACAGCTTCTGTGACACATAATGGTTGTCCTGCTTCTACAGCTACAACCAATGTTGTAGTGAATAGCACAATACCTGCAACACCAACTGCTACCAGCAATACACCTGTCTGCTCAGGCAACTCAATCATTATACATGCATCTAGTATATCATCTCCTGTTACTTATCGTATAACAGGCCCTCATGGTTATGTATCATCTTCACAAAACTCTGTTATCACCAATGCTGATACTACAAGGGCGGGGTATTACTTCATAGTAGATACATTGGGTGGTTGCCGTTCTGCAAAAGACAGTATATTGGTTAGTGTGAGCCAAAGCATAACTACTACATTGACTGTGGTTGCTACTCCTGGTGATACGGTTTGCGCAGGCAGTGGATTCTCATTTACAGCTATTGCTACCAATGCGGGCAATAATCCACAATACCAATGGCGTATAACTGATGTAAACTTAGGTGATACAGCAGTTGTAGGAGCTATAAGTAATATATATGGTTCACAGTTCTTAACTAGTGGTGATATTGTGTATTGTATTTTGCACAGTAATGCACAGTGCCTTTCAAATCCTGCTGATACGAGCAACAAGGTGAAAATTACTATACTACAACCGTCAACTCCTGTTGTAAGTATTGCGGTAAGTCCAAGTAATACCATTGCTCAAGGCACGTTGCTTACATTTACATCCACTGTCGTTCTAGGTGGTGCAAATACCAGCTACCAGTGGTATGTAAACGGGCATGCTGTAGCCAATGATACATTAGGTACAGCTACTTTCCATTCGCTGGCAGACAGTGATGTAGTAACATTGATCGTTCATAACCATGTGATGTGTGCAAATCCTGATTCTGCTATAAGCAACGCAATAAGGGTGCATATAACAACAGGTATTAGTAATATTGAAGCTGCATTGAATACAATCAATCTTTACCCTAATCCTAATAATGGTGTTATGTCACTTACAGGTCACCTGGAAGGTTTAACGTCAAATTCAGTTCAATTAGAAATACTCAATGCCATAGGGCAGCTTGTTTACACTAACACTGTTGGCATCAATAATGGTACACTGAATGGTACAGTAAAAATTGGTTCAAACATTGCAGATGGTACTTACCTGCTGCGTATAAAAGCAGATGGAGAAAGCCGCGTGATCAGATTTACTGTTCAACGTTAGGTCCGTTGTATATTAACGAAAATATTAAGGGAGCCTACTTGGCTCCCTTAATATTTAATCATTTGAAAGTCAGGGTAATAGGATTTATAGTTAAAGAATTTATTGTTATCTTCGATGTGCATCTGTTGATAATAAAAACGTCTATGCTTTTTACTAGAACATATGTATATAAGTCCACAGCTTCTGTTCATGACATTAAAAACAGGTTGCTTGGCGATCCGATAAAAGTACATACCCTTGATTTTGAGGTTTCTGAAAAGGGGCAGGTACTTAGCATATTCCCACTTGCTGAAGAGATAACAGAAATAAGAATTTTACCTGTGACTCACATAAAGTTGCACGATAAAGGCTCGAAGACCCAGATCATCATCAAATCTGAGATGCACAGACCTGATGCTGGAGGCCCCATGCTGGTAGTAGGTTTCTGTGTTTCGCTTTTTATTGTGGCAATAATGTTTTTTATATTTGGTAAAGAAGACTATGCTTTCTTTACTTACGTGCTTTCCAGTATAGGGCTTTTGATATTTATAGGGTTCTGGATACGGCTGGAAACAGGTTATTTTGATTATATGCGCAAGGTGAGGGATTTTGTAAAACATGCCGGGAGATAGAACAGATCACTACAGCATTAGGAATATATTTGCAGAAATAAGAAAACCCGGCACAAGGCCGGGTTTTCTTATTAAGATTTCTTGTTGTAAATATCGATACTGATTATAGCTATCGTAGTATATTATTTTGCAAAGACTTTTGCTGCTGATTCATTGCGTTCTCCTATTTGTTGACGCCACATGGCATAATATAGGCCTTTTTCGTTCAGCAGATTGTGGTGTGTTCCTGTTTCAATAATATTGCCCCTTTCCAGAACATAAATACGATCTGCATGCATAATAGTTGATAGCCTGTGAGCTATCATAATAGTGATGTGCTCACGCTGATCGGTTATGGTACGTATGGTTTGGGATATTTCTTCCTCTGTAAGGGAGTCGAGGGCAGACGTGGCCTCGTCAAAGATCATTAATTTAGGAAAACGGAGCAGTGCACGGGCAATAGATAACCTTTGTCTTTCACCGCCTGATAATTTAAGGCCGCCTTCTCCTATCATAGTATCAATACCATTCTCAGCACGCGCCAGCAGGTTTTCGCATGCAGCCTTGTGCAGGGTTTCAGTGATCTGCTTATCTGTAGCAGATGGGTTTACAAACAAGAGATTTTCTTTTATTGTGCCCGAGAAGAGTTGGGTGTCCTGGGTTACAAAACCTATCTGGTGACGCAGCTCATCAAAGTCTATTTCGTTATTGTTGAACCTATTGTAAAATACATTGCCTTGTACAGGATGGTACAAACCTACCAATAGCTTTACAAGGGTGGTTTTACCAGAACCTGACGGCCCGACAAATGCTACGGTTTCCCCTTTTTGCACTTCGAAAGAAATGCTTTTAAGAGCCGGTGCAGTGGCACTTTGGTGTTGGAATTTTACTTGATCGAAACGTATGTCTTGTATGGCATCTATAAATATGGGGTGTTCAGGTTTTACCTCAACCGGGCGTGCCATTAGCGTTTGCAGATTGTTGAGCGATGCCTCAGCCTCCCTGTAGGATAGTATTACATTCCCCAGTTCCTGCAACGGGCCAAAAATGAAGAACATGTAGAATTGCATAGTGATCAGCTGACCTACCGATATCGTTTTATGAAACACAAAATACAATAATGCAAACATGATACATTGCTGCAGGAAATTGACAAATGTGCCTTGTATGAAACTGATAGTACGTATGCTTTTAACCTTACTCAGTTCCAGCTTCAGTATTTTATATGTAGTTGCATTTAACCTTCTTATTTCCTGTTGGGTAAGTCCCAGGCTTTTTACTAATTCAATATTGCGCAATGATTCTGTTGTAGAGCCTGCCAATGCATTTGTTTCACTAACGATCCTTTTTTGTGTCACCTTTATTTTACGACTAAGTGTAGTGGTGAGAACACTTAATATGATAGCACCGCCAACGTATATGACTGGCAATAACGGGCTTAATGTAAAGGAGTAGATCAGTACAAATATCAATCCTACCACTGTAACAAATAGAACATTTACAAAATTGGTAATGAACTTTTCGCAATCTGCACGTACCTTTTGCAATACAGACAGGGTTTCGCCGCTGCGCTGGTCTTCAAAGTCCTGGTAAGGCAGGCGCAGGGCATGGCGCAAACCATCAGTATAAATATTGGCTCCAAATTTTTGTATGACAACGTTCACCGTATAGTCCTGGAAGGCTTTTGCAATCCTGGATACCATGGCTGCGCCTATTATAAGGCCTAAAGAACCAGTGATGCCCCAAAAATATACGTTAGCAGGTATAGTATCAGCATGGCGCGCATACTTATCAATGAGGAAGTGTCCCAGGAACCAAGGGTTCATCAAGGAGAAAACCTGATTGACAGATGCAAGTAGCAAGGACACAAATACCAATCCTTTATACTTGCTGAGATAATGTAAGAGTAATTTCATAAATAGAAATAAAATGGGTGCAAAGGTACTGGGTTATAAGCAACCTTGTATTAATTGCAACTTAACTATATTCTATGTGCCTATTCTCAATTGTTACCGTGCATTTTATTTAGTATGCCTGCAACAACTTTGTCGGCGGGTAACGTAAAGGTTTCATTATTCACGTCTGCAATATCCATCCAATAAGTCCGCTCGCCGGGGACCATATTCTTAATCGATTCAGTTACAGGAGCTTTTACAAGATAATATATGCTGATCAATTGGGAATCGTCGAGCCAGGATTTTATAAAGTAGTCTGTGGTATAAAAATGGGCAAGTATTTCAATATCAAGGTCCAGCTCTTCTTTCCATTCGCGTTTAAGACAGTCGATACTACCTTCGCCCCATTCCAGTCCACCACCGGGCAGTTTGGTTACCAACTGCCCCCTAAAAGGCTCTTCGCTGACCAATAATTTGCCATCATCTATCAACAGCCCATAAACTCTTATATTGAAGCGCTTGTTCATCAACTCAAATTTATGCACAAATTAAATTCTATATCCATAGAGGACTTTTATCCTTATGCTGCACGAGGCCTATATAAAGATTGCCACGTCCAATTCAGAGGTAATAATTTGGAACGCAGTAATTAAAACCAACGTTTTTTATTAAAATACCAACTGGTAATAAACGATATAATAATGGCGATGGAAATGGCCGCATAAAAACCCTTAACAGTGTTTTGCATAGGGAAGCTAACATTCATACTAAAGAATGCCAATACCAGGTTGGGTACAGAAAGCATTATGGTTATGGCCGTAAGCCGCTTCATCACAATGTTCATGTTGTTATTTATTATGCTTGCAAAAGCATCCATGGTACTGCTGAGGATATTGGTGTAATTGTTGGCCATTTCAAGGGCCTGGGAAAATTCTATTACCAGATCTTGCAAAAATTCCAGTTCCTCATCATTGCAATGCAGGTAATTGGTGCGGTCCATTTTCATGAGCAATAGCTCGTTAGAGCGCAGTGCCGTTACAAAATACACCAGGCTTTTTTGTACCCTCATAATCTGCAATAGCTCATAATTCCGGTTGGAATCATATAGTTCCTGCTCCAGCTGGTCGCGCCTGTGGTTTATATCGCGTAATACGTGTATGTAATCCCATATCACCTTCTCAAAAATTTTCAACACCATCATATTGGGTTTTTCGGGGTGACGTTTGGCAAACGACTCCAGGAAAAGATGTATGGCCGCATTGTCGAAAGAGTTTACTGTTACTATTTGATTATTGGCAGTAATAATGATGGATATAGGTATGGTGATGTAGTAAGCATCGCTTGTGCTTACCGACTTATTTTCGACCGGTGTTTTAATGATGATCATTTTAACTCCGTCCTCGGTTTCATAGCGCGATCTTTCTTCCATGTCCAATGTGTCGGTGAGAAAATCGCGGGGGATGTTTAATTTGCTACTGAGGTTGTCAATTTCTATCTGCTCAAAAGGAGGTGTTACGTTGATCCAGTTAGCTTCTTCAGGATTACTAATCTGCTGTGTTTGATGATTTATATTCCTGTAAAACTGGAGCATATGTAATTTTTATATTTTAGACAGATATTGTGATGAGATTCAAAGCGTTATTTTAAAATCAAGCGTTTATATCGTCAAAGAAACGTAGCGTTTTCCACACATCTTTGTTACTTTTGTATTAATTACTATTAAACAGATCCGGATAATATATTTATTAAATTACTTGTATGGCTTCTCAACACAAATTACTGACCCTGGATGAATTTACCATACAGGAAACAAGAAAATTCCCATTAGCCACCGGCGAACTTTCTTCATTGTTGCGCGATATAGGCCTCGCTTCAAAAATGATAAACAAGCAGGTGCGCAAAGCAGGGCTTGTTGATATATTGGGTAAGCATGGCGCTACCAATGTGCAAGGGGAAGAACAGATGAAACTGGATGTTTATGCCAATGAAACACTGATCAGCATTCTGAAAAATGGTATGGACTGTGCCGGTATAGCATCGGAAGAAAATGATGACATTGTTTGTTATGAGGATGATTTTTCTGCTAATTCAAAATATGTGGTTCTTTTTGATCCATTGGATGGCTCTTCCAATATTGATGTAAACGCACCAATAGGTACCATATTTGCCATATATCGCAGAATAAGCCCATTGGGTAAACCCTGTACCAAGGCCGATTTTTTACAACCAGGTAACAGGCTCATGGCTGCTGGTTATGTAATATATGGCTCTAGTACCATGATGGTATATGCCACCCGCCTAGGTGTGAATGGATTTACTCTTGAACCATCTATAGGCGAGTTCTGTTTGTCTCACCCTAATATGATGGTGCCGGACAAAGGTAAGATATACTCCATCAACCAGGGTAATAGCGCCTATTACGATGATGATTTACGCGCCTACCTGAACTATTGCATGGAAGTAAACGCTGAAGATGGCCGTCCTTATTCGCACAGGTATATAGGTTCAATGGTAGCAGATATGCACCGTACGCTTATTAAAGGAGGAATCTTTATGTATCCTGCAGATAAGGTGTCGACTAAAGGTAAGCTGCGTTTGCAATATGAGTGTAATCCAATGGCATTTCTTATAGAAGCTGCTGGTGGTAAATCTACAGATGGCCATCAAAGCATCCTGGATATTGAACCCAATGACCTGCATCAACGTGTGCCCGTATTCATTGGATCAAAAAGCATGGTAAATAAAGCGCTTGAGTTTGTGAAACAAAAGGAAGCTGTATTGTAAGGGCTTTTTATGGTAATGATTTTAGATGATAGAGGGCTGCGATATGCGGCCCTTTATTATACAGCTATATTTGCACTAAGTTTTGTGTTTAACCGTTAAGTAGTAGATGAAATATTTCTTTGCCTTGTTGTTCTTGCTCACCGCTCATTGTTTATGGGCAGGAACTCCAGATTCTGTTGGATTAAAAAATGTGGTTATCACAGGCAATGGGTTCATGTTTGCCTTAAAAGAACCTGCCGGCTGGGAATGTAATACCAAGACGGCTGAACAGTACCAGGCTAATGCCATACTGTATGTAAATGAAGACAGCATTAAAAGCGGAGGTGCACTTGTGCAATTGGCCGTTTTTTTGAAACAGGATGAGTTTACAGATAAAGACCTGGAAGAAAATATAAGTATCTATAGAAACGAATATAGTAACCAATTCAATGAGCGAGTAACCAACTTTTAATAATTATATAACTCTGA
>Ga0206994_1003_pt1 | contig 50615 bp, 44 predicted proteins | sample Alteio_BWMinCont_4_FD_153485 | JGI IMG/M metagenome (GOLD analysis project Ga0206994, IMG submission 153485) | Enriched cells from forest soil in Barre Woods Harvard Forest LTER site, Petersham, Massachusetts, United States -... | ecosystem: Environmental > Terrestrial > Soil > Temperate forest >...
TCTACTGCCTGATAGTATATATGCCTCTTGAGAGAGATAAAAGTGGCAGACTTCCCCTTTTCTTACTTTTGCATCTGCTATGGTAGATGCTTTTAAGAGATATCTTGCAGAGTTATTGCCTCCTTTGGGTGGGGGCAGGCCCGCCCGTACCGAACGGTACATTCGGGCAGGGAGTAATTTCTCTTTCCTTCTTGCTGTAAGTGGCGGGCTTGATTCTGTGGTTATGGTAGAGCTATTCAGGCTTGCGGGATATACTTACAGCATAGCCCATTGCAATTTTCAATTACGGGGTGAGGAGTCGGACGAAGATGAAAAATTTGTTAAAAAGCTCGCAGCCCAATCCAATATGCCTTTCTTTTCCGTAAGATTTGATACAGGGAAATTTTGCCTGGAAAATAAACTATCGGTACAAATGGGTGCAAGGCAATTGCGGTATAATTGGTTGGAAAGTGAAAGGCAAAAAAGCGGTGCAAACTATATAGTCACTGCCCACCATGCCGATGATGCCATAGAGACTTTTTTTATTAATATGCTGCGTGGAACGGGTATTTCGGGCTTGCACGGCATACGGGCCATTCATGAACATACCATCCGCCCCATGCTCCATTTTCACCGGCAGGAAATTGAACAATTTGCCCAACAAAACAACCTGTTATGGAGGGAAGACAGCAGCAACAGCACCGATAAATACGAGCGTAATAAAATACGGCATCACCTGCTGCCTGCGCTGGAAGAAATAAACCCCGATGCCCGGAAGGCTATTTATTCCACTATTGAAAAACTGGCAAAGGCGGAATTGGTTTTGAATGATTCTGTGGATAGGGTCACGCAACCATTTATCAGCAAAGAAGGGAACAGGGTATTCATTCATTTCAACCTTTTTAAAGAGCTTATTCCCGCCCACTTGTACCTGTATAAAATCATTAAAAAATCAGGATTTAATTATGAACAGTGCATACAAATTGCAGAGAGTGTAAAGGGCCAGCCGGGAAAACTATTTTTATCTCCTTCGCACCGCCTTGCTATCGACCGTGAAGCCCTTATAATGGAACCCTTGCCGGGGGAACATACTAACCACCAGTTTGAAGTGGGGGAGCACCTGGATGAACTTTTTACCAATGCCTGTACCTACCTGTTTCTGAAAGAAAAAATGCCCCATGACTTCACCATTCCTACTGAGCCGGATGTAGCCGCATTAGATTTTGACAAGCTCACTTTTCCGTTAAAAATCCGTACATGGGAGAAAGGTGATAAGTTCTACCCGCTGGGAATGACACAACCCAAAAAAGTGAGTGATTTCCTGGTAGATAGTAAGGTATCGGTCCCCGATAAGGAAGAGGTTCGGGTACTGGTCTCCGAAGGGCAAATTGCCTGGTTGATAGGCTACCGCATAGACGACCGCTTTAAAGTGACCAAGGCAACAAAAAAATTATATCTTTGTAAGTCCCAAAAAATAATCATCCCATGAACACTTTAAGAAACCCCCTATTAGTGGACAAGGAAATTGTGGGCACTCTTACATTTCCTTCTAAAGAAGTTTTAATTTCCACCGAATTACAACAAGAAAGAGAATATGAATTGAACCGTGCTGCCTCGCTGGGGACAGACAGGGTAAAAATCAAAATTCTTTTTGAAGATACCGACGGATTAAAACAAGTGGAAACAACAGTGTGGGCCGTAACCAAAGAAAGGGTAGTGCTGAAGCACGGGGTCTCCATTCCCATTAAACGAATACACGAAATCAAGATATAATTTATGTACAGCATATTGAGGCGAAGTGTAATAGTCGCCCTCCTGTTTTTAACATACTCCGCAAGTTCACAGGTGTATAATCCGCTTAAGTGGAAATACTCCCAAAAGCAAATCAGCGATTCGGAATACGCTGTCACCATTCATGTAGACATTGAAAAAGGATGGCACACCTATTCCCAATATACCGATAGCAACGGGCCTACGCCTATGGCTTTCACGTACACTCCTGCCCCCGACTATAAGTTGGAAGGCAAAACCATGGAAGACTCCTGCATCACCAAATTCGATTCTACTTTTAAAGTGGTGGTAAAATATTTTGTAGGCCAGGCTAACTTCACCCAGAAGATAATTGTTCACAGCCCCAAAGGCTTTACTTTAAAAGGCAATGTATACTGCCAGGTATGTAACGAGGGAATGTGCCTTCCCCCCAAAGCCTTTGATTTTGCTATAGCTATTCCACCCACTGCACCTGCCAAACAGGCTGCTTCGGGCTATTTATGGCTTTGGCTGCTCGGCTTTTTAGGCGGGCTTGCAGCCTTGTTTACGCCTTGCGTGTTTCCTATGGTGCCGCTTACTGTAAGCTTCTTTACCAAACAGGCCTCAACCAGTAAAAAGACATCGGCCGGCCCGTACATATATGCTGTTTGCATTATACTGATATATGTAATTTTTGGAGCTTTGATAACCGCCATTGCCGGGCCTTCCGGCTTAAATGCCATTGCCAGCAACGGGTGGGTAAATCTTATTTTCTTTATCATATTTATCATTTTCGGTTTTTCATTTTTAGGAGCTTTTGAAATCACACTCCCCAGTTCATGGGTAAATAAAACAGACTCTGCTTCGGAAAGAGGCGGGCTATTGGGTATCTTCTTCATGGCGCTTACCTTGTGCCTTGTTTCATTTTCCTGCACCGCTCCTATCGTGGGTTCGCTGCTGGCAGGCGCTTCGCTGAGCGGGGCATACTGGAGCCTTATTACCGGGATGTTTGGCTTCTCTACTGCACTGGCACTGCCCTTTGCCATATTTGCCGCTGTTCCGAACCTGATGAAAAACCTGCCCAAATCGGGGGGATGGCTCAACAGTGTAAAGGTGGTACTTGGCTTGCTTGAAATAGCTTTCTCGCTAAAATTTTTATCGAATACCGACCTGGTAGGGCTTCATATCAAATGGCTGCATTTTCATATTGATGGCCCTATGGGCATATTGAAACGCGAGATTTTTATTGCTATATGGATTGTTATGTTTGCTATAATAGGATTATATTTATTAGGAAAACTAAAGTTCCACCACGATTCCGATTTAAAGTACCTGGGTGTGGGGCGCCTGTTTCTCGCCGTGATTGCTTTTGCCTTTTCACTCTATCTCATCCCCGGCTTATTTGGTGCGCCTCTCAAGCTGATTGGCGGTTTCCCTCCGCCGTCTTATTATGCCGAAGGATGGTCTATAGCTTCTTCACAAGGGGTCAAGAGTAGCGGGACAGATGCTGCCAAAGATGTGGCAAAAAACAGCAACCAGCGCATAGGATGCCCGCTTAACCTGAACTGTTTCCACGACTATGATGAGGCAGTGGCAGCTGCCAAGCAATTCAACAAGCCCATTTTGATTGACTTTACAGGCTTCTCCTGTTTTAATTGCCGCAAGATGGAAGAAAACGTATGGTCAGACCCGGGCGTGCTGAATATTATCAGCAACGATTATATACTGGTATCTTTGTATGTAGACGATAAAATGGAATTGCCCGAAGCACAACAATTTGTATCGAAAATAGATGGCTCCAAAGTGGAAACCCTTGGGGAGAAATGGAGCGATATGGAAACAACCCTTTACAAAAGCAATGCCCAGCCGCTTTATGTGCTGGTGGATGCAATGGGCAATGAACTTACCCCTAAACGCGGCTACACACCCGATGTGGAGCAATACAAGCAATTTTTGGAAGAAGGTAAAAACAATTTCAAAGCTCATGCTGCAAACACGGGCAACAATACTCCCATTTTCAAATCCAGTTCATCGGTAAGCCTGAATTAATGGTGCAGATGAAGCAGGCAATTCGTAAACTATGGGATGAAAAACCCCTTACGCTTATATTGCTTGCAGGCATATTTTTTAGGATACTGGCAGTTATTTTTTCCAAAGGCTTTGTTGTTTTCGATGATGAATTTTTAGTTCTCGACCCTGCCCAGTCATGGGTTTACGGCCACGATTATAATTATTGGATTACGGGCAAAACAGGCCTTACCAGCGCCCCCGACGGGCCCAGCATTTTTTATCCCGGCCTCCATTACCTGTTGTTCCTCTACCTGAAGTGGAGAGGCATGACCAATCCCCAGCATGAAATGTACATCGTGCGTGCCCTGCATGCCCTGTGGTCGCTTATCACCATTGTAGCAGGCTACAGGATTGCAGATATTTACGGGGGCAAAAAAGTTGCCCGTCAGGCAGGGATGCTTCTTGCCATTTTGTTTTTCTTCCCTATGCTAAGTGTGCATAACATGGTGGAGGTGGTTTGCATCCCCCCGTTGATGCTGGCTACCCTCTATATGGTTCACCCGAATATAAACGGGAAGGCAAAAACTTTTTTATGGGTAGGCTTTTTCTGCGGGCTGGCATTTAATATCCGGTTCCAAACCCTGCTCTTTTCAGGGGGAATGGGGCTTGTTATTTTATTCAGCAAAAAGTGGAAAAATTTTATATTCTTTAGCCTTGCTTTCTTGCTGACTGTTTCGGCTGTGCAGGGTGTGGTTGACTGGGTTCTCTGGGGGCGGCCCTTTTCCGAATTCAGGGAATATATTACATACAACCTGACCCATTCAGGCAACTATCCCACGGGCGGACCGTTTAAGTATTTCGGTGTATTGGCGGGGCTTTTAATTCCGCCTGTAAGCCTGTTCCTGCTGTTTGGTTATTGCCGCTCATGGAGAAAATATGCGGTACTTTTCCTTCCCGCATTTTTGTTTTTTGTTTTCCATTCCATTTTTCCCAATAAGCAGGAAAGGTTTATCCTGCCTATGGTTCCCTTTGTTGTTGTGCTGGGCTGCATAGGCTGGAATGAATTTGTTGTTTCTTCAAAATACTGGCAAAAACACCCCGGACTTTTAAAAGGCTGCTGGACATTTTTCTGGATATTGAATTGTATTGCCCTGCCTTTTGTTTCCACTATGTATTCTAAGAGAACAAGGGTAGAATCTATGTATTACCTCTATCAGCAGAAAGATTTGAAAAACTATGTGGTGGAAGAAAGCACGAGAGACAACGTTACCCAGTTGCCTTATTTTTATGCAGGCCGATGGGATTTTCACCCGGTGGAAATTGATAAAACAAAGTCGTTGTGGGAGGCGCATACAGGCCACATGCACGATATCAAGCCTTTATTCCATCCCGACTATATATTGTTTTTCGGAACCGAACGCATTGATGACAGGGTAAATGCTTTCAAAAAAATATTTCCTACCACCACTTATAAAACCACCATTGAACCAAGTTTTCTTGATGTGCTGCTGTGGAAGTTGAACCCTGTAAACAGGAACGAAACGGTATATATCTACCGGTTTGATGACATGGTGGTAAACACGCCCACGGATTCTGTTAAGTCTGCCAAAACCCCGTAAAGGTTTAATCTTTCCCCATCTGCAGCCCTTTGGGCCGCTTTACCGTTGAAGCCCTCACGATGGCTCTTTCCCCGTAGCGTTTTCGTATCCTGTCCAGCGCCTGGTAAAGGTTCACCATTTCTTCGGTATCATCAAATAAATCTATTTGGTTGAATCCCGGAACAAGATCGCTGAAGCGTACCCCAATTAGGCGTATGAGAGGCTTTCCGGGATAATGCTTGCGGAACAGTTCCAGTGTTTTTCGGAGTAAAATATGGTCGGCTGCCGTATAGGGAATATGCCCCTGGAAGGTGTGGGTTTCAAAATCGGAGAAACGCAGTTTGAGCGTAACACAGGCAGCTACTTTTTTCATCCGGCGGAGCGTGAAGGCTAATTCATCCACCATTCCGGTTACTATGTTTTTCAGCTTCTCTGTGTCTGCCGTATCTTTATGGAAAGTCATTTCCGTACTTATGCTCTTTTGCTCGTGAAATGGAACCACGGGAGAATAGCTGATGCCATTGGCTTTTCTCCATATAGATTCTCCATTTTCACCCAGTGCATTGTACATCTCCTCTTTCGTCAGCTTTTGTATAGACTCTATTTTTTCGATGCCCATATTGCTAAGCACTACATAAGTTTTTGCACCTATGCCCGGTATTTTGCGAATAGAAAGAGGAGCCAGGAAAGCTTTTTCCGTGCCGGGGAGGATATACTTTTCTCCATTGGGTTTAGCTTCATTGGTTGCCATTTTCGAAACTGTTTTATTTGTCGAAAGCCCAAAGGAAATAGGCAGTCCCGTTTCTTTTAGAATGGTTTGGCGCAACTCTTTGGTCCATAAAAAACTTTCTTTTATGTACTTATCCATGCCCGTTACATCAACGTAATGTTCATCAATAGATGCCTTTTCCACTGCAGGCGCTCGCTCTTCAATAATGCGCGTCACCCGGTGCGAGTATTCGGAATATAAATCCATGTCGCCTTTTATAAATATGGCATGGGGGCAAAGCCTTTTTGCCTGCTTGCCGGGCATAGCAGAATGTATGCCAAATTTCCTCGCCTCGTAGCTGCATGAGGCCACTACCCCTCGTTCTGATGAGCCGCCTATAACAACAGGCTTGCCCAAAAGCGATTTGTCCCGTAGGCATTCTACCGATACAAAAAATGAATCCAAATCAAAGTGGGCTATACGGCGGTCCATAAATAGCTATAAGGGTAGTACAAAGTTAGGAAATTGGGAAGTTATGAGCCTGTCTACCGTTTTGTATATTTCCCTCGTACCCGCGAAGTTGTGCTTAGTGGTAAACGTTTTTCTAACTTTTATTCCTCTTTTCAATTCTTGCTTTTGTCATTCGTTCTCTCAGGCCACCTTCATCAATGAACGCCTGTTCAAGGGATGATAGTTGTTTATTTAAAAGATAAGTTACAATAATAATAAGGCACCTTACAGAGTTAGCGCATATTTCAGGTTCAGCGTGTTCAAATGCTTTCCGGTAGGTTTCGTAAGTTGCGTTGGGTGTTTTGTTTAATTCCCTGAAGCGCACTGCCAAAGGATTTTCTTTTTCCCATTTTTTCAATTTGTTCGTTCTAAGGAAATCCTCATAGTCAATTAAAAGTTCCTCGAGGCTGGCGCGGGCAACATTCGTTAGTTTTATTTCAGTTTCTTTACTGGTAGCTGATGCCATGCTTGCTTCCACAATATTTTGTTTGCCCGAACGGGCAGCTTGCACCATTTGGTCTATTGTTCTGTCATAGTTTTTAAAAAAGCGTTTGGTAAAATATATGGTCGCATCGTAAATTATTTCAGCTTTTTGGTAGGTTATTAAATTACGGTACCCCCCATGAATGGGTATAAAACCTTCTTTCTTTTTGTTTTCCATTTTACTGTTTTCTTTCTGGGACTCGTGTGACACGTATGACTTTTGTTGACTTTTTGCCAAAGTCCCACAAGTCCCGCGAGTCCCAAATTTATTAAAATAGTTCTTTTAACCTCGCCTTAGCGGGTACGTGAGGACTAAATTTAAAGATGGTGTTTAAGGCTAAAGCCAATTTTGTGTATTGTTCTCTTTTCCGTCTAAAGCAGACGGCAATTGAAAACCTCTTTTGTTCGATATTAATCTAGCGCCAGCACATTTTTGCGGAAGAAACGGAAAGAAAGTATGGTAAGTACAAGCCCAATGGCGAGCAATACGCCTACTCTTTCCAATAGTATTCCCCCGATTGGCAGGTCCCTCCAAAGGATATCGTAAAATCCCTGTATGGACCAGTAATTGATGGAAAATACGCTGATGCTTTGCATCCAGGGAGGCATAACAAAAGTGGGAATCATACTTCCCCCGATTACCGACATGGAAAGGATAATAAGCGTGCTCAGCCCCTGCAACTGCTGCCTTGACCGTGCGACAGTGGCAAGGAATACCCCAAAACCTGAACAGGCAATAGCTGTGGCTAAAATCATGATAGCAAGCGGAACTATTTTAGTGGCAATTTGCAAATGAAATACCGTAGCGGAAAATAAAAACATAACCACCAATTGGAAAGAAGCCACAATCACTGTTGCTGCCATTTTTCCCAATAAAATATCGGAGGACTGAACGGGCGAGTACAATAGCCTTTTCAATGTACCTTGTTCTTTTTCATCGAGCAGGGCTCCTCCCATACCGGTAAGCGAAAACAGGAGCATCATTACGGCGGTACCTGCCACGGCATGGACAAGGCCTACATTGCCGGGCTTTGCACTAACTACGGAAACGGTATTCAGCTTCATGTTGTTTTGCGTGTCGTTATTGGCAGAATTGCCTGCATCAAAATTTTTAGTAACCTGTGCGAATACGGTTCTTCTCGTGGCAGAATCCATAAATGGAAACTGTGCTGAAATATTTTTCAGGATGGCCTGGCGGCTCATTATTTTTCCTACACTTCCATATAAGGTCCGGGTGAGTAAGGATTGAAGCATTCCCGTTTCTTCGGCACGGGCAGCATCATATTGAAATTCCCAGGGCAATTTTTTCATCGCTTTCACCGAGTCGGAAAAACCCTTGCGGAATACTAATACCGAAGTTCTTTTTCCTGTTCTTATTAAATCAACGGCACTGTCGAAACTGCATGGTATAACTTCAATCATCTTAGCCGAATCAATATCATTAATGGTTTTTATGGTAACGGCTGATTTATCTTCATCGGCTACCAGCAAAGGGAGTTGCCTTACGGTATCATTATTGCCCCCGCCACCGAAAGCGAGCGAGAATACGGTAATCAGTATGATGGGTAAAAGAAAAGCAAGTAAAAATGCCCGCTTATCTTTAAAGAATGATTTAAGTTCTTTTGCCAGTATTTTTCTCATCAGTCTCTCAGTTGTTTTCCGGTCATTTTAAGAAATACATTTTCCAGGTTTGCTTTTTGTATATCAATGTGGTGAATTTCATATCCCGCATTCGAGCATCCGATTACACAACGGGTAAGGTCCTTCTTCGAATCGGAAGTTTCTATATAAACGGTGTGGTCAATAGCTTTTACAGGCAATCCCAGCGTGGCTGACAACAGTGATTCGTCCGGTGTTTTTCCGCATTCCACCACAATAACATCTTTTACTTCGCTTTGTTTTTTTAGTTCTTCCAGCGTTCCCTGTGCTACAATCAGGCCGCTGTCAATAATGCCAATACGGTCGCAGAGCCGTTCGGCCTCTTCCATGTAGTGGGTGGTGTAGATGATAGTCATGCCCTCCCTGTTGAGTTGTTCAATCAATTCAAAAATCATATTGCGGCTTTGCGGGTCCACGCCAACGGTAGGCTCGTCGAGCAATAGTATTTTGGGAGAGTGCAGGAGAGCACATGCCAGGTTGATACGGCGCTTCATTCCGCCGGAATAGCTTTTTATTGTTTCATCTTTGCGGTCTGCAAGCCCTACGAATACCAAGAGATCCTGCGCTTTTTTATGCAGTTCACTTTTTGGGATGGAGTGCAGGCCTCCCCAAAACAGCATATTTTCCCATGCCGTAAAATTGGCATACAGGGCAATTTCCTGCGGAACTACGCCCAATATCTTTTTCACATCGCCCGGTGATTTTTTTATATCCAGCCCGTCAATAACTATCTCTCCCGAGTCGGGCGGAAACAAAGTACTCAGCATATTTATAGTGGTGCTTTTTCCTGCCCCGTTTGGCCCCAGCAGTCCATAACATTCCCCATCTTTAATAGAGAAACGGATGCCTTTTACGGCCTGTGTTTTCCCGTATGTTTTATATATATCTTTTACTTCAATCATACTTGGTCAAAAGTAACATTTTCTGCAGGTATTGAATTACTGCCTTTTATGCGAAGAAAAACATTTACAAGCGTCACCACGTCGTTGCAGCAGTAGCGCACTATTTTATCGAGCGCCTTGTGTTGCCAGTAGAAAGCGCCTACCATGCTGCCGTCCATATCCTGCTTGGGGCTTGGCAAGCCAAATACGTGTGCCATCAGGTTGAGTGAAGTGTAGGCCTTATAGTCTCCAAACTTCCATAGCTCCAGGGTGTCTATCAACTGTACTTCCCAGGGCTTCTTCCCTGCATTATCAAGCAGGGCAGGTATGGGCAGCCTGTTAATAATCATGCGGCGGGCTATGTAGGGATAGTCGAACTCCTTGCCATTATGGGCACAGAGTTGTACAGGGCGGTTAAAAGGTTTATGGTGCTCAATAAAATGAGAGAAAGCCTTTAGGAGGCTCACTTCGTCATCTCCTGCAAAGCTGCGGGTGTGAAGGGTTTCCTTTTGAATAAAGCCAACCGCTATGCAGATTATTTTTCCAAACTCGGCATACAGCCCGGCACGCGTATAAGAGTCGGCAAGAGTTTCATTTTCCTTTAAGAGTTTTTGCCGGGTCATTTTTTCTTCCCACAAGTGCTGCAAGGGTTCAGCCACTTCACTGAAACCGGCATAGCGGGGAACAGTTTCAATGTCGAGAAACACGATATTTTCTCTTTCCATGGGAGTGAGTATCATAGCAGAGGAGTTGGAGTGATTCACAAAAGTATGTTTATTTTTTTCATACGTAGCAGGCATCTGTGGGAGATAACCCAATATTTGTATTTTTGGCGGCGCAAAGCGACCATTTACCCGGAATGAAAAAAGCATTTTTTTATAAAATAGCGTACCCTATTTGCTTAATAAGTATTATTGCAAGCGGCTGTCTTTTTTCTTCGTGTAGCAGGCATTCATCCCTGGCTTTTGAAAAACGCAAGTACACGAAGGGACATTTCTTTACATCCCCGGGGAAAGTAAAAATGGAGGATGGAGATGCGGGTAAAAATACCCCGGTTAACTATATAAATCCTGCTCAAAAAACGGAAGGGAGAAACGATGTATATCCAGCTATAACATTCAATAATCTGAAGGAAGGTTTAGTAACCCTGATTGATAGAAAATACGAGCGTAAAACGACCGTCGCAAAAAATCAAGAAAACTCTGCCGGAAGCAATATTTCATCCAGCCAGGATATGGTTTCCCCCGGCCCTCATGCCAATGTACATCCTTATGGGGGAGGGCATCACCGGATGACCCGCGGTACATGGCTGCTGTGGTGGCTTATCTGCCTTGGCCTTGCAATCCTGCTGTTTGTGTTTTCCATTGCATTTGCGTTGCAAAACAATGCCATACTTCTTGCTTTAATTTTGGGTATTGTAGCCGCCGTATTTTTACTTATTGCAGCGTATTGCCTCATCAATTGGATAGTGGCTCCTTTTTAAGTTTTTCCAGGACATCTGTTAATACTTTCTTTTCGTTTTCCCAGCAAAGTATTTGTTTTGCCGCGGCTGTATTGCTTTTCCATACGAGCCACCTGTCTTTGTCGGCGAGCATATAATTTATTTTTGCGGCTATTTCATTCGGCTGGTACGATTCTATGCAAATGCCCACCCGGTATTCATCCACTATTTTCTTCACTTCCACCAGGGGTGAGGCAAGGACGGGAACTTCCGCCTGTATGTAATCGAACAATTTATTGGGCAAACTATAACGGTAATTTATATTGGTGTCTTTATCAAGCGTAAGGCCTATATCGGCCTGCATGGTATACTGCATTAGCTCTTCAAAAGGCAGTTTATTTATAAATTTTACTTTTTCCGTAAGATTTAATTCGTTCGATAATTTTTTTAAATCTTCATACGCATTGCCCCCGCCAATTATCAGCAGCAGGCTATTGTCAACATAACTCATGGCCTGTATGGCTTCTTCCACCCCCCGGTTTATATTGATTCCGGCACCCTGCAATAGCAGTATATGTTTATCCGTAGGCAACCCAAGAGACTCGCGGCTTGTTTTTGGGGGCAATACCTTTTTTAGGGGAATATTCCGCATTATTTTCATATCTACACCCAATTCGTTTTTATATAAATTGGCTATAGATTGGTTCACCGTGAATAGTATGGGCAGCTTTGGCAACAGGGCTTTTTCCAGCTTTTTCCAAATAGTTCTTTTTGTATGATTTTCCGTTAATTCGGGCACGCCTGTAAAGTATTCGTGGCTATCGTATATAATAGATATGTGTTTTAATTTGGCTATACAATAGTTAGGCAGCAGGGTATCTAAATCGTTTGAAAAAAGGAGGGCTGCTTTATGAAACAGGAGATAGAAAAAAAGCCGTATTTGAAACTCCGCATAAAACGGAACTCCTTTGGTAAAGAGCAGGCGCATTCGGTGATGGGAGTAGGGGCGGGGAGGCATGGGAAGGCTGTGTTTCAATACCCTACCTACTAACGTAACCTCGTATCCCGATTCAACAAGCGTAAGGCAGGTGCGATGCACACGCTGGTCGGTGACCAAATCATTTATTACAGATACAATAACTTTTTTTTTCAAAACAAAATGGCGTTTTGTCCTGCAATACTACAAAATAGCGGGTTTATGCAAGCAGGCGCTTTACAATTTCATCGGCTGTAATGCCCTCTGCTTCGGCCTTGTAGTTGCGTACTATGCGGTGGCGCAGCACGGGAGCAGCTACTGCTTTTACATCTTCTATGTCGGGGGAGTATTTACCGTGTAAAGCCGCATGGCATTTTGCCCCAACCACCAGGAACTGCGATGCTCTTGGGCCTGCTCCCCATACTATATACTCCTTTGCAACAGCCGTAGCGAGCGGGTTGTCGGGCCGTGTCATGGAAACAAGTTTTACGGCAAATTCAAGTACGTTATCGGCGATGGGGATTTTGCGAACCAGCTTTTGAAAGAACAGTATTTCTTCGGCACGGAGAATAGTGTTCAGGCTTATATCCTTATCGAATGTGGTACTTTTTACAATTTCCAGTTCTTCGGAATAGGAGGGATAATCAACCCAGATATTAAACATAAAGCGGTCGAGTTGGGCTTCGGGAAGCGGGTATGTACCTTCCTGTTCAATAGGGTTTTGAGTAGCCAATACAAAAAACGGGTCATCGAGTATGTATCGTTTTCCACCCACGGTGACAGCCTTTTCCTGCATGGCTTCTAATAAAGCCGATTGGGTTTTTGGGGGTGTGCGGTTTATTTCGTCGGCTAATATAATGTTGGCAAACAGGGGGCCTTTTATAAAGCGGAAGCTGCGGTTCTCATCCAGTATGTCGGTGCCAATGATGTCGGAAGGCATGAGGTCGGGCGTAAATTGAATACGGTTATATGCCAGCCCCAGTGTTTGGGAGATGGTATTGACTAAAAGGGTTTTTGCCAGGCCCGGAACACCAATGAGCAGGCAGTGGCCGCGACTGAAGACAGAGATGAGCACATCTTCCACTATTTTTTCCTGGCCTACAATTACCTTATTTATTTCTTTGCAGAGTTCTTTATATTTCGCTCCAAAGGCATCAACAGCTTCAACATCTGACTGGTAGTTCATACATTAATGGTGGTTTAGTTCAGTAATAAAGAGTACAAAAGTAGCAACATAAGGCCACAAGGTTAGTTAAAATTTGTTGGTTTTTTATGCATTTCAAAAATCGGTTATGTCACGGTTTTTTACGAAACGGGCACGGCATATAATTCATTATGCACAGATTAACAGATAGTTGCTACGTGTCACGATTTTTGGCACACCGTGACATATCTTTTTGCATAGCAAGTGTATAACAATTATATAACAAATAAAGTGGCTGTAAGTCGCAGATTGACAGATTATAAAAAGCTTTTAAGATAACAGGTTAGAACGAGTAAATTATGACACGGTTATGTCACGGTGTGATAAAGATCGTGACATAAAACTCACAACAAGCAGATTAATAGTATGTTGTGGGCATGGAGTACCGTAACATATATCTATGTAAAGTTGACCTTGAATTTTTGCCTATGGGTTTTTGACAGGGTTAATATTTTAGGCATTTGAGCTATGGCGTGTGGTTTTAAATAAATAGTATCATGCAGAACCGCCTCTACAATATCGTATGAGATAAGCTGGGAAATATTTATTTGGGCGAGTTTAGGTGAGAGCTGGAGCAGGTTGCCAAATGTACAATCCATGAGGGTTAACTTTTCGCCACTCTTCATCAGTATTTCTTTGTTACGCCGGTCCCCGGCAGCAGTCTGTACAAAATATATGTCTGACAGAAGCAGGCTTACCTGCTCTTTTCGTTCAGCCACAAAAAATAGCCCATGTTCCTTATGTCCCCCTTCCAAAGAACCGGCAATTATTTTTTGCACCTTCAATAAAGCACTCAATAATTTTTCGCGGTTGGTAGGTTTGGGAAGAACATCAATGGCTCCTGCATATTTGCATGCTTCAACAATAAATTCATTCCTGCCCGAAATAAAGATGACGGCCTTGTTTTCCGCACTTATTAAAGGGGCGGCATCCAATCCCTGCATGGTATCATTCGGGAACATGATGTCGAGAAAAACTACATCAATGTCAATACTGTCCAAATCCCTGAGCAAATCGGAGGGTTTGTAAAAAGAGTGTGTTACTTCACCAAGCGGTGAATCTTTTAAAAGTTCAATGATAGTGTTATGTGCTTCCTGGTCATCATCCACTATCGCGCATCGTAACTTCCTTTCCATAGTGTGAGTATGTTGACGGGCTTTAACGATAGTACCTATATTCAAAAGTAGGAAAATAGTATAACACAAACAAGAGTTTGCTGTTAAATCTTTTTTAAATAACAGGTAAAGTCAAAGTAGTACATCAAAAAGGCAACTTATTACATCAAAACGGCAACTTATTACATTGTCAAAAAATTTCGGCATTTCGTAGTTTAATATTGTCCTCCGTTTCTCAATTATTAACATAAAAAAAACAAAAACATGAAAACAAAAGGAACAATTATTGCAGCGTTGCTTGTATGCGGAGGACAAGCCTGCATAGGACAGGTTATTACACCTGAAGTGATGGCCTCTGCCGGTGATTCGTACAGTACTGCACAAGTCTCCCTAAGCTGGACCATGGGAGAGCCTGTTACCGCCACCGCAAATGCAAACAATTATTATTTAACCGCGGGTTTCCAGCAGCCCACAAACATTGTGGTAACCCAGCTTAACAACCCGGCTGCACCAAACAACACAGTGAGTGTGTATCCCAATCCTGCCAAAAGCTCTGTGTACATTAACAGGGATGGGGATATACCCTTGCAAATCCAGTTGATGGACATGAATGGAAAGCTTATCGTGAATGAACTGCTTTCTTCTAATGAAAACCAGTTGGATATGAGTACGCTTGCCGGCGGGATGTATTTGCTGAAAGTTTACAATACCCAAAACCAGCTTATTCAAAGCTTAAAAATTGAAAAAACAAATTAATCAAACATTCTTTAAAACACAATTGTCATGAAAAAGTTAACAGTCATTTTTGCAGCCATAGCCATGTTGTGCTTTGCTGCAACCAGCCGTGCCCAGTCTCCGCAGGCCGTAAAATACCAGGCCATAGCACGCACCAGCAGCGGGGAGGTAATTGCCAACCAAAGTGTATCATTCAGGATTAGTATTTTGCAGGGAAGTGCCCAGGGAAATACGGTGTACCAGGAAATACAGCCTGCCACTACCAACCAGTTTGGATTAGCTAATTTGAATATAGGACAGGGGAGTGTATTATTCGGGACATTTGATTCTATTGCATGGGGAAATGGCACTTATTTTGTAAAAGTGGAATTTGACCCGCAAGGCGGGACTAATTTTGTAGTGATGGGAACCTCGCAATTATTATCAGTTCCTTATTCTTTGTATGCCCAACATGCCAAGTTAGCAGACGGTACACCTGTGCAAACTGCAAAGTTGATAGCCACTAATTTGCAACTGCCTTTTGATAACCCGGCTACAGGATTGTTAGTATATAATACCGATTCGGGAGGAAAAGTACCTTTTAATGTATTCCCGGGGTATTATTACAATGCAGGCACCCCACAGGCACCTAATTGGGTAATGCTTAATACCTCCAATAGCCCCAATAGGATTGCGGATGTGTGCCCCGGAGGCAGTAATTCATGGGGCTGTACTGCAGGTCCTAGTGGGCCAATTAGTGGTACTAATAACACAGGATATGGATATAATGCTTTGAATATGATTAGCTCCGAATCTTATAACACAGCGTACGGGTGGGTTGCATTACAGGACATTGCCGGGGGACAGTATAACTCTGCTTTTGGTTCTGGAGCGATGGTTGGCCCTGCCACTGTAACCGGATATTACAATACAGCCGAGGGGTACAATAGTTCGATGAATATGTATACCGGATACTATAATACATCTAATGGGATGGAGGCTTTATTTTATAATACTGTTGGTACCGGTAATGTTGCCGACGGCACAGGGGCATTGTATAGTGTTAATTATGGAGTTAATAGTGGTGGAAACTGGAATACCGCTGTAGGAGACTCGGCAGGGTTCGACGATATTACCGGATCGTATAATTCCTACGTAGGGTATAAATCTAATGATGGTGGTATAGGTAACCTTACCAATGCTACGGCAATTGGCTATAATACGGCTATATGCCAAAGCAATTCTATGAGCTTTGGGAATCAACAGGTAACGAGCTGGAATTTTGGTACATGCTCACCTTGTTCATCGGGTGCTGTTATAACGGTAAATGCTGGTAGCGGAGTATATATGGATAATGGAGGAAATTGGCATCCATGTTCCGATCGCAATCAAAAGAGGAATTTCACAGCAATAGATAACATGGAGGTGCTTAATAAAGTTGCGGCTATGCCGGTTACCCAATGGAACTATAAATGGGATGCTCCATCTGTAAAGCATATAGGCCCTATGGCTCAAGATTTCTATAAAGCTTTTAAACTGGATGATGATAGTTTGCACATCTTAGCTATTGATGAGGCAGGTGTGGCTTTTGCAGCTATACAGGCATTGAACCAAAAATTAGAAGCAGAAAAAGCAGCTTTGCAGGCCGAAAATGCCACCTTAAAACAGCAAATTACGCAGTTGGCGCAGAACCAGGCAAAGAATGAGAAAGAAATAGCAGAAATACAAGCTAAGGTGGGCTCTATGAGTACGGCACAGGCAAGTATTAAATAAATACAAATTTTTAGACGGAAACAGCCATTAGAAATTTAATGGCTGTTTTCTATTTGCAATATTGTTTTAATGCGGCAGCAGCAAGTGGGTTTCCGTATTGCTCTGCTAACAGCCAATCTTTGCAAGCCCTTTCCATATTATGCAATCCTAATTCTGCCATACCATGGTAATAATAAGCTGTATTATCATTCGGATGTAAAGTCAATGTTTGGGTAAAGTCTGTAACAGCAGCTTCGTACCTGCCAGTTTTATAGTAAATAAGTGCACGATTAAAATATGCATCTGTAAAATGGGAGTTTAATTCTATAGATTTTGTATAGTCCCTTATCGCTGCATCGAAGTCTTTCTTTTCACTCTCGCTGTTTCCACGGTTATAATATGCTGAAAAATTATTGGGATTTAATTTAATAACTTTTGTATAATCTGTTATGGCTGCGTCAAAGTTCTGTTTAGTATTTTCAACAATCCCCCGGTTCAGATAAGCAGAAAAAAAATTCGGAGCTAGTTCCATAGTTTTTGTATAATCCCTTATCGCTGCATCGAAGTCTTTCTTTTCTCTCTCACTGTTTCCACGGTCATAATAAATATCCGGAAGAGTGGGATTTAATTCCATAGCTTTTGTATAATCTGTTATGGCTGCGTCAAAGTTCTGTTTAGTATCTTCCACAATCCCCCGGTTCAGATAAGCAGAAAAAAAATTCGGAGCTAATTCAATAGTTCTCGTAAAATCTGTTATTGCCGCATCTAAGTTATTTTCCCGTCCCTCGACAATTCCCCTGTCTAAATATGCATCAGCCAAATTAGGATTTAGTTCAATAGCTTTTGTATAATCCGCTAATGCTGCATCCAAGTTATTTTCTGCGTTCTCGCTGTATCCGCGTCCAATATATACCCTGGCCGGATCAGAAGCTAATTCTATGGCTTTTGTATAATCTGTTATCGCTGCATCCAAGTTATTTTCTGCGTTCTCGCTGTATCCGCGTCCAATATATACCCTGGCCGGATCAGAAGCTAATTCTATGGCTTTTGTATAATCTGTTATCGCTGCATCAAAGTTATTTTTGGTGTCCTCACTGTTTCCAAGCACATACCATCCGTCAGCATTTTGAGGATATTTATTAATTATGTCTTTAAATAAAACTTCACCATTTTCCCATACCTTATTTCGTTGGTATGACAGAAAGGAATAAAATACTGCAAGAATTATAAGTACAAAGGGAATAAAGGATTTTATCGTAGGAATAGATTTCGATTGATTATCTATAATATATGTGAAAAACTGACCAGCAATGAAGAAAATACCAATATATGGAATGTAGGAATATCGTTCGGAAACGATTACTTTTCCGACAGGGAGAAGCTGCAATTCTAAAACGATGGTAAAAAAATAGAACAATAAGCCGAAAATAAGTTCATACTTAAAACGACCGGACTTTAATACCCCCCATATTAATAAAAGTAAAGCAGGAAGAGAAAGGTAATATTCCACCGGAAGCATTCCATCTACCTTTTTAGGATAATAGTGCATAGCCGAAAGACTGAAAGGAGCGAATGCTTTGAATAAATAGAAACCACTGGAGTAACTGACAAGGAGTATTCTGTCGAAAATGCTATTGAATAGAGGAGAAAGGTCTGTAATATAGTGAGTGGAGCGTTGGGAGAAAATAGTAACTATCCCGAAAAGCAGGGCTAATGCAAAAAATGGAATTTGTACAACAAATGTCTGCCATGAAATTTTCTTATAGTAATAAAAATCCATCAGCACAAGCACCAGGGGCAGACAAACTGCTGCAGGTTTGGACAGCAACGACATAAGAAACCAAATAAATGCCCATACTATGTATGACTTTCTCTTTTCGGTTACTATGTATTTTGTATAGCAAATAAGTGATAAAAGAAAAAAGAAGGCATATAACATATCCTTCCTTTCTGATATCCATGCCACCGATTCAACATGCATAGGATGTATGCCAAAAAACAAAGAGGTAATAGCTGCCACCCAAAACTTGCCCGTAAAGCGCTTAATAAAAATATAAACCAACAGGGTATTGAGCAAGTGAAAAATATAATTAGTTAAGTGAAAAACAAAGGGATTTAACCCGAAGAACTTATATTCTACTGCATAAGAGAATAAGGTAATGGGATGGTAGTTTCCCTGGAAGAAAGTTGAAAACATCCCTTTCAGACTATTCCAATCAAAGTGTTTTATAATGTCATTATCTAAAATATACACATTATCATCCAGGTTTTCAATGAAACTATTACCAAGTGTATTAGCAAACACAATAGCAGTAATAAGAAGAATGAGAGATAAAGCAAATCTATCTTGCTTTATCCATTCTAAAAAGCTTTTATTAAGCTGGTTGTTTTCTGATTTTTGAGTTGGCACAGATATAGTTGAGTTCTGTAAACAAAGATAAATACTAAAAGAAAGAAAGAGCTAATTCGGCATATTTTAAAACTTTATTTTTCAAAGTAAGGGATGGAGCAAAGTTAAGGTTATTGCCGTGCGAGCGCTTCGAACTTGTTTATATTCCGGTAAAGTATAAGTTGGATTACTACCAAAAGAATAGTTCCAATAGTAATACAGGACAGCGATTGAAGGATGTCGGAAAGATGCTTGCCTACAATTCCGTCTGTGGTGAGAACGTTAAGGACAATGGAAGCTGCAAACAAAACCCGTAACAGCTTTTTGGTGCCGGGCTTTACAGTAGAGGGTGTGCGGAAAAGTAAAGCATATACAAGCAAATAAGGGAACCAAAGGAAAATAAAATAGGCTTTCCATGCCAGTGCTGATGCCAGCGGTATGATAGAAAAAACAAAGGAATACTCGAGGAGGGCTTTGTTATTGTTTTTTTCTGCCAGCTTATGCTTAAATAAGGATGCGGGATAAATAGCGGCTGCCAACAGAACCGCATATTTTATATAGGTATCGGCAGGATGGGCAAGGCTAAGAAAGTTGATATAAAAATCATTTTCAGGATTGTTGGCAGTAACCAATCTTGATATGAGCCCAAAAAGGGACTGGTTAAGATGGACAGATGAAGGAGGATTGGAGGCAATTTGTTTATACCAATATACATAGTAATGAAGTGTGCCGTCAAATCCGAATACAAAAAACGGGAGGGCATTAATCAGCAACAGGAACAGGAATGTTTTTAGCACTATTGCCCATTCCCGCTTGTAAATAAAATAAAAGAACAGGAAAATAGTATAGACTTTGAACGAAATACTTAACGCCAGCAGGAATCCGGCTAACCAGGTGCGGTTGTGTATGAAGTAATAAACAGTAAGGCTTGCCAGCAGGAGCATAAACATATTTATTTGCAGGTTGGCAAGGTTGTCCATAATAAAGCGCAGCACAAGTACAAGTGGAATCACCACTATAAAGTCTCTCAGCATGATGCCGTTACCTGTTTTGGTAAGTACAATGGGCTTGTTAAAAACAACCTGGATGGTTACTCTTATGGTATAATACAGGGCCAATATGCTGCCCGCAAGCCATGCCAGCCGTATTAACACACTGCTGAACCTGTCGGCTAATGCCAAAGGGACACAAAACAGGGAATAGGTTGGGGGCCAGGTGTCAAGGATATCGGAGTAAATATCTTTATGGGCAAGTACTAAATTCCCGGTGTCCAGGTAACCAATGAAATCACCATTGCGGGTGCAATCGCGTATCAACTCAGCAAGCAGTACTAACCCTGCCAAAATCAATAATATAGTAGAGATAATATATTGTTTCCTTGTCATCTAATTTGTTTAGATTGATTTAGTACGTAAATGCGCCTTATTATGGAACCAAAAGTAGTGAGATGTTGTTATTTTAACAGGGGATTCTTAAAAAATCTTAAAATATTACCCAACCTTTATGGGGTAGTATCCGTATTATAGCAATATACGATAGCGTAAGATGTAATTTTTTGAGGGGTTATGCGTTAGTAGTCAGATAGCTGAAAAAGAGTACATTTGTATTTTCTTATAGAGACAAGGGGGTAATAATGAAAAGATATAGTAATACTTAGGTAGCATTTCCAATTACATGAACAAAATTTCCCGGTTTGTTTACATTGGATTTTTGGTGGTTTGTTTCACTACATGCTATGGCAGCCTTGTCGCCCAAAACCGTGCTGCCGACCCGGGTGATACCCTTGAAATGAAAGTTGCTTTATGGTCGTCTCGTATGGAGATGGCGAGGGCTGAAGTAGGCGCCGATAAAAATGAGTTTGCCATTTTTCAGCGGTTTTACAGGCACCAGATTGACTCCATGCAGAGTGATTTCCTACACCATTTTAGTCAAAAGTCGGTGCCGGAACTATTGCAACTTACCAACCAATATAAGGCAACTATTATAGCTTGGTATAAGAAATATGCCGAAATTAAAAAAGAGTATCCTTCTTCGGTAGCAGAGTTTAATAAGGAACCCGGCATTCCTCCACAGGCTTGTGTGTCACCCTGTTATAATACGGGTTTTCTTGACAGTACACTCGACGGCTGGTATGGATATTACGCCGAAAATAATTCCACTTTTAACGGACCGTTTAATATTACAGGCATTACGGGAGGATTTTGCGGCCCTGTGAATGAAGCCGGCGGGCCTGACCCCAATACCAATGGAGATTACCAGATACACATTACTACCGGAAACGAGAAAGATTATTTCCTTAAAACATATTCCACTTATTCGCTGCCCCAGGTTTCACCTTATGCCAATAGATGTTCGGTTATGCTGGGTGATAGCATCGGTGTCGGCAAGGGAGTGGCTATTTTAAGCGAATCGTTTGTGGTGACTTCGGGCAATGCAAGCTTAACGTATGAATACGCCGATTTTTTGGAGCGCAGCCTTAGCCATGATTATTACACCCAGCCGCTTTTCAGCATTACGCTTACCGTAACCAATAATAATGTGATAGATACAATAGCCTGCGGCAGTTATGTGGAAAGTGCCTTAAATGTAAATGCAGCAGGATACAAAAAAGTGTATTACCCCTTGCAAAAATTTCCGAAAATAGGCGGGGGCGACACCGTATACTGGAAGCCCTGGACCGTTGTAAATGTACCCATGGCAAGATATGAGGGACAATGCGTTACCGTTACTTTTGAGGTGTGGGATTGTGCCGATGGTATCCATTTCGGCTATGCTTATATGGATGCTTTTTGCGGCCCTTTGCAAATCAATGGCCCTAATGAAATATGCGGACAAGGGGATACTGTGGATCTTTCTGTTGTTGGCGGAGACTCTGCCTACCTTTGGTCGGGCCCTGCCGGCGGAATTATTGGAAAGAATAACAAATCTTCCGTAGAGGTAAGAGATACGGGCACCTATCAAGTAATCATATACCCCAAACTGGGGACAGCCTGTGCCGATACGCTGACTACCGATGTGCAGTTTCAAAAAATACCGGGACCCATTGCAGCCTTTTTGGCAGATACGGTATGCTTTGGCCAGCCCACTATATTTACCAATAATTCTACCGACCAGCAGCAATCAGGCTTTTCGTGGGATTTTTATAATAACGGACTGTATGAATCAGGCCAGATTGACCCCCAGTGGACCTACCCCGCCCCGGGAAAATATGTAGTAAGATTATTCCAGCGGGAGGGTAAATGCACCTCGGTAGCATACGATACAATACAAGTTGATACGCTTGTGGTAACAGGCATTAAAGCCGATACCACCGAAGGCTGTGTTCCGATGGCTGTTACTTTTACCAATGTTACTACAGGGGCTAACCGGTATTTTTGGGATTATGGCGACCCTGCCAGCGGACCCGCTGATACGTCAAGTAAGCGCAACGGGGCGCATACCTATAATAAACCCGGAACCTACACCGTTATTATGGCTGCAAAAAACAACGCGCCATGTCCCGATTCCAGTGAAACAATTATCCGGGTAGGAGGGCCGCCTCCAACCTTTATCCAGGGTGCCGAATTGGTTTGCTTTGGCGGACAAGATACGTTAAAAGCCACCCCCGGTGAAAGCAGCTACCTATGGACACCCGGAAATAAAACAACCGATACTATTATTGTCAGGGTGCGTAGCGACACCACCTTTACCTGTGTGATAGGAGATTCGTGCGGAACCACCACCACCATGTTTACTATCTTTTTAGGGCCTAATGTAGTAGCCAGCATCAACGCCGTTCCAACTAATACTACCTGTTTGGGCACCCCGGTTACGCTTGATGGGGGCGGAGGGGGAGTATATCTTTGGAGTACCGGTGCCACCACCAGTTCCATTCAAGTGTATCCTCCCAAAGACAGCACTTTTAAGCTGCGTGTAAGGGCGGAATTTACCAACTGTCTTGATTCTACAACCATAAACGTACAGGTCCTGCCCAAGATTTTTTCTAACCTGGCTCTTTCGGGGGACTCTGTTTGTCCATTTACTCCCGTTACTCTTTCTATTAAATCCAGCGGCGGAAGCAATACCTATTCGTGGAGCACTAATTCCACCACTACCACCATAACAGTCAATCCCTATTCCGACAGTACATACACGGTCGTCGTCAGCGGTCCTTGTGCTGACACTACCATTAAGAAAAAAGTGGTGGTGGTAAGCCCTGCTACGCAAATAAATGCAGACGATACGGTGTGCCCTGGAACGACTATAATACTTAGCGCCAGCGGGAGTGCAACATATCACTGGAGTACAGGAGCAACTTCCAACATGATTACTGCCACCATCAATAGCGATACTACCTTTGCCGTTGAGGGAGCAATTTCCAATTGCACCGATTCTGCCAAAAAAATCATCAGGGTATATGAAGGCATAGCGAGCAACCCCCCGAAGGATACTGTTTGTGCCCGGAATGATATCCGTATAAAGGTAATAGTGGCAGGAGGAACGCATACATACAGCTACTCATGGAACAATAATATTAGTTATGACAGTGCGGCTGTAACTGTACCAACGCCTCCCTACCAGTATATATGTAAGGTTACGGACGGATGCGGTTCTGTTAAAATAGATACGATTAATATCTTTGTGAAACCTTCACCCCTTGTGTCTTTTTACTTGGTTCCCGATACGATAATTCCCGGTGGCACTTTTATCAATTTTATAAACCAGAGTACCGGTGCGTCAGGGTATTATTGGAATTTTGGCGATGGCTCTACTTCTAGGGACAGTACAGCTTTTCATGAATACGAACAGGCCGGAAATTATGTGATTTATTTAATTGGCACCAATTCATTCGGTTGCCCCGATACGATGAAAAGGGATATCCAGGTGACAGAGGAAATAATAGTACCAAATGTATTTACCCCTAACGGAGATGGGGTGAATGATGTGTTCCAAATTACGGCAGGCAGCATGAAGGTATATAACATAAAAATATATAACCGCTGGGGCGAACTAATATTCGAATCCGATTCTCCTAATATTAGCTGGACGGGCAGGAGTACGGCAGGAGTTATGGAATCAAACGGAACCTATTATTACATCATCCAGGCTACCGATTATACGGACAAGAACTTTAATTTGGACGGATTTGTCCAACTGATAGGGGGAAAGTAAGTAGAGCACCTTCATTTCAGCCCCCAAACATTTTTCTTAACAATCCATTAAACCTTTTGTAATTAAAAATGTTATATTTGTGCCACTTGGTTGTAGACTAATCAAAAATAAGCTGAATAAAGAGGAGTTAAGCGTATAGTTTATATTGTTGGATTGTCCTGATAATTTTGACATATTTATAACCCTGATTTCTCTCTACATGAACAAAATTATTCGCTTTGTTTTTCTGCTGATTCCCCTGGTACTTATGAGTTCTATTGCCTCTGCACAAGTGGTGCAGCAGGAACCCGAAGGATTATTAGAAAAGTTACTTTCCTTCTGGTCATCCAGGTTGGAAATGGCAAGAGGGGCTGTGGGTGCTGATGAAAAAGATTTTGCCGTTTTTAAGCGGTTTTATGGGCAGCAGTTAGACTCTATGTATGTGGGTTTCATTAAAAAGGTTAATACTGAACTCGACAAAACTGATAATACTTCTTCCGTAAAAGAAATAATGCAGTTGGCTGATGACAATCAGAAAAAATTTGAAGCATTATATAAGAAATACGTGGAGGTTAAAAAAGAATATGGTTCTTCGGTAGATGAGTTTAAACTGGAGGCTCCGCTTCCTAAAGATAGTTGCGTGGCTCCCTGCTACAATATAGGGTTTGAAGATGGTACCTTAGATGGCTGGTATGGATATTATGCCCAAAATAACAGCCCTACGAATGCAGCTTATGCCGGGCCATACGTTATTAATAATGTTACGGGCGGATACTGTGGAGCCGTTGCAAGGGCCGGTGGACCGGATGCATTTGAAAATAACGATTACCAAATTCGCGTTACCAGCGGACTGGCAACCGATTATGTTTTAAAAACATTTTCTACCTATTCTTTACCCCAGGTTTCACCTTTTGGCGGCAAGCATTCGGTTATGCTGGGCGATAGCAATTATCCTGAAAAAGGCGCAGCTATTTTAAGCGAGTCGTTTTTAGTAACACAGTCCACATCAAGCCTTATCTACCAGTTTGCTGTTTTTTTGGAGCGGAACCCTTCCCATACTCTTTATGTACAACCCCTGTTCAGTGTAGTAATTCTTAATCAAAATGGAGATACTCTGCCTTCTTGCGGAAATTATATACAAAGTGCTTTAACGGCAGGTGCAGCAGGATATAAAAAAATATCCTACCCCAAAAACAAGTATAACGGAGCGGCTGATTCAGTCTATTGGAAGCCGTGGACGCTCATAAACGTTCCGCTAACAAAATATATAGGACAGTGTGTTACCATTATTTTTTCAGATTGGGATTGTTCAGCCGGAGGGCATTTTGGGTATGCTTATGTAGATGCGGAATGTTCCCCGTTTGAAATTTTGGCATCTTCCCCAAATTTTTGCGGGCAGGATTCCATATCGCTCACTGCACCTCCGGGAGACTCTGCCTACTTGTGGTCGGGTCCTGCCATTGCCGGGAAAAATAATACCCAAACAATCTGGATAAAAGATTCGGGTACTTACCAGGCTATAGTTTATCCGGTTACTGGTGTGCATTGTGCCGATACACTCTATATCCATCCACGGATTTTAAATATTCTCCCTCCCAGGGCTAAGTTTAGGACTGACACAGGATGCTATGGCGAGCCCGTACAATTTGTAAATCTTTCCTCCGATACAGCTCACGCCGATTTTTATTGGGACTTTTATAATGTAGGATTGTATAATGATACTGCAATTGTTAATCCAACCTGGACCTATCCCGTGCCCGGAACTTATGTTACCAAGCTTTTTGAATTAGACAGTGGTTGTGGTGCCTATTTTTATGATACCATCCAAATAGACAGTGTAATTACGGGGGGCTTTATCCCCAGTGCCATTAAGGGTTGCACGCCGTTTACCGTGAACTTTACCAATACCACCCAGGCGGGTAAAATATATCACTGGAACTTTGGAGACCCCAAAAGCGCCCCTCTTGATACGACTTCTACAAAAGACGCTACCCATACTTACAATAACCCCGGCACCTATACCGTAAGCCTGATTGCATTAAATGGCGGAATATGCCATGATACATTAACACAGGTCATCCGGGTAGGGGCTTCGCCTCCACCTTTTATTACCGGGGCCGAATTAGTGTGCCCGGGCGGAAGAGACACCTTAACGGCTACTCCGGGCGAAAGCAGTTATCTTTGGCTACCCGGGGGACAAACTACTGACTCTATCATTGTAACTGTTCTTTCTGATGCCACCTACACCTGTACCCTGACCGATTCCTGTGGAAGTACCAATACAGTGTTTAATATATTTTTAGGTAAAAAGCCTGTTGGTACTATCACCGGGGTACCTTCCAATGACACGATTTGTTCCGGCCATTCGGCATTTTTTACGGCAAGTGGCGGAAATGCGTATAAATGGAGTACGGGAGCAACTAGTGATACCCTTACCGTAGGGCCTCCTGTAAGCCAATTGTATACGGTAGAAGTCCGAAACCAATTTACCAACTGCCGTGATACAGCGCAGGCATTCCTTACTGTCGTCCCCACTGTTCTTACCAGCCTGACCCTGTCAGGCGATTCGGTCTGTCCTTTTACGCCCGTCACGCTTTCTGTAAAATCGAGCAGCGGACACCCTCGCTATCTGTGGAGTACGAATTCCACCACCACCACTATTACGGTGAATCCTTATTCTGACAGTACATATACGGTGGTTGTTTCCGGTATATGTGCGGCAGATACCATTGTGCAAAAAGTAATTATAGCAAGCCCTTCTCTTAATATTGATGCAGATGATACAGTATGTCCCGGAAGCATTATACTGATTACCGCTACGGGTAGTTTCTCCTATAATTGGAGCACCGGTGCTACTTCGAGTACTATTACCGCCACCATCAACAGCGATACCACCTTTGCCGTAATGGGAACGGTGGGAAATTGCAGTGACTCGGCTAAAAAGAAGATAGTATTATTTGGTGGCTTAAAAAGGTTCCCGACCAAGGATACCGTTTGTGCCACCCGCGATACCCGCCTTAAAGTGGCAGTGAACGGAGGAACCCGCCCATACAAATATTCCTGGAATAATAACATTTCATACGATAGTGCAGCTATAACTGTACCCACTCCTCCCTATCAGTATGTTTGTACCATTACCGACGGATGCGGCTTCACTACCAGTGATACGATTAACATATATGCTAATCCTTCGCCTGCGGTGTCATTTTTTGCCATGCCCGATTCGGTAATACCCGGCGGAACTTTCGTAAATTTTGTAAACCAGAGCCTGGGTGCATCCGGATATTACTGGAACCTGGGAGATGGTACAATAAGTACCGATTCCATGCCATTCCATGAGTATAATGTAGCCGGAAACTATGTTATAACCCTTATAGGGACGAACGCTTTTGGCTGCCCAGACACTATAACAAGAGACCTCCTGGTAACAGAAGAAATATTTGTGCCGAATGTGTTTACGCCCAATGCAGATGGCGTGAATGATGTGTTCCAGGTGACAGCCGGCAGCATGAAATATTATAACATAAAAATATACAACCGCTGGGGCGATTTGATTTTTGAATCGGACTCGCCTAATATTAGCTGGACAGGAAGGAGTAATGCCGGAACGCTGGAATCGAACGGCACGTATTATTACGTTATCCAGGCTACTGATTACACCAACAAAAACTTTAACCTGGACGGCTATGTCCAATTGATAAGAGGCAAGTAATTTGCTACCTTGCAAAGGAGCTGTCCTCTATTTCCAAATCGGCTGAAAAGTCAGCCATAATTCCTTGGTCTGGAGTGGATTGTACGGATATTTTTTTTAGGTAGATTTTATTTAAATTAAGTAATAAATAGGCCCCTGACCACTTGACGGGAAATTGTTTTTTTGCCTGGGCGGTAATGGCATCTAATTGGGGCCGGAAAGAATACCAGGCATTTTGCTGTATTTTTTGTTCGATGGTCCGTTCGAATAATGCCGATGTTAAGGTTAGCAACAAACTGCCCGACGATTGCGATAACTTTACATGCCTGAAAAAAAGTGTATCATTCATTACTTCGGGAACAGCGGTAACCGTAATATCTTCTGATATTCCCGGGCTGAAAATGGCAAGGTGTGCATTGCCTGCCAGGTGCATGCGTATGGAAATGAGGTTGCCGGTTACAGTAAACATAGGGTTTTCAAGATATAAATCTTTAAACCGTTTGTCGCAGTTTGGCTGGGTGGCGCATACATAATATTTACCATATCCCGGCGCAAAAAGTATTTGGTATATTTGATTTTGAAGTTCCAGTATGGGAATAAAAACGGGTAAATCAATTTTTTGAACAGGCTTTAGAGGAGCACCGGGCGAAGCCTCGGCAGAGATACTTTTCTCCGCTTCTTTTGTGACATTCTTATGGCTTTTGCATCCATAGGATAATACGGATAGTATAGATAGAAGAATTAACCCTTTTTTCATTTTTACGTGGCAAATGCAAATTAAAGGTATTTTTCTTCACTATTCGTCTTTTATAGCCACTATAGCTATTCATAGAGACTAATTTACATATATTTAACAATAGAGTATCTACGAATACTATATCTTTGCGATACGTAATAAAACTTTAAATAAACTATGGAAACTCAAAATTTTAATTATCAAGATCCGGTAGAAATTCAGAATGTAAGTAGCGAAGTAATGTCCAAAACCTTTACTGCGAAAGTTTTTTCGTGGATGTTTGCAGGGCTTGGAATTACGGGCTTCGTATCTTATTTATTTGCTGCTACGCCGAGCCTGATTGGTTCGTTGATTACCCCTACAGGAATGAGTCCGCTGGGCTGGATTGTAATGTTTGCCCCGGTTGTATTAGTGCTTATTATGGGGGCAGCCCTTAACAAGCTTTCTTATCCTGCCATGATAGGCGTATTTGTCCTGTTCTCAGCCCTTATGGGTATGAGTTTGAGCTTTATTTTCCTGGCCTATACAGCAAGCTCCATATTTACCATATTTCTTATAGCAGCAGCCATGTTTGGAGCAATGGCCGTTATAGGATACACTACCCATACCGACCTTACCAAGTTCGGTTCGCTCATGTTTATGCTGTTAATAGGTATTATAATTGCACAGCTGGTTAATATGTTTATCCACAGTGCATCTTTCAACTATATGCTCAGCTTCCTTTGTGTAGCCGTATTTACTGGACTAACTGCTTACGATGTACAAAAAATTAAACGCATCGGGGCGCAATTAAATGCAGATGGGTCAACTACAGGCAAGCTTGCTATTTATGCTGCACTCAGCATTTACCTTGATTTTATCAACCTCTTTCTTGCCCTGTTAAGGATATTTGGTAACAGGCGCTAAGAGAAAATAGAATTATACCGGAAAAGGGTGCCTGATGGTGCCCTTTTTCATTTTACAAATCAAACGATTTGCCAACCAAATCGAGGTGGGTTGTTTGGGGAGGGCTCACCAGGCCTCCTGCCTGTAATTGGCTGGTGAATGCTTTGAATGCGGGCAGGGAAGGAATAATTTTAGCGGCTTCCTCATCTTTGCTTATGGCGAAATGTACAAAGCTGCAACCATCTTCTTTTACACAGGTGGAGTATAGTACTCCTACATTACCCATAGCACGCAGTTCTTCCATCACCTTTTGGATGTTGGCTTTATTCGTATTCACATATTCGGGCTTGGTGGTGTATTCCACTTTTATGGCTCTCATGGGTTTGATTTTTAAATGTTAAAGTTACCTACTTTTACCTTTTATGAGAGACGGCCTTAAAGTATATTTTACTCTTTTTGTTTGTTCCTTTTTCTTCTCGTCCTGCTACAATACTTATTATATAAGTGCAGGTAACTTGCATACTAAACTTACCCAGATAAAAGATACGGCGTATGCCTATCATCATAAATTTTATGATTTGCTGATACTCGAAAAGCGCTTCGACAATGGCATTACCCAGCTAACATGCACAAACAAAAAAGGAGATACCAGTACCATAAATGTATCGCCAAGAACAGAAGTGAAACTGGTTTTGAAAGACGGGGAAAAGAATAGCCTCTTCTTCCGCACTCTCTATTTGAAGGATAGCCTCCTCTTTGGGCAGCAGACTTTTTTTGTGTTCCCGGTACGGTTGAACTATAGGGATATAGATAAAATAACCATAAAGAATCCCCGTCATACTTATCCGGAGTTATAGATAGTTTGATAATCTGCCTGCCGCAGGCAGGTTCATAATTCCATATCACCTATCTTTGCAAACCTTTTTAAAAAATGGTAAAGACGGCTGAGCCTATAGTAAAAGCAGATGCTAAAAAAATAATAGTGATTAAGGGTGCGCGCATGCACAACCTTAAGAATATTGACCTGACTATACCGCGCAATAAAATGACGGTAATTACGGGAGTATCAGGCTCGGGCAAGTCTTCATTGGCTTTCGATACGCTTTATGCCGAAGGGCAAAGGCGCTATGTGGAATCCCTTTCGGCGTATGCCCGGCAGTTTTTGGGTAAAATAAACAAGCCCGATGTAGATTACATCAGCGGCATCTCTCCTGCTATTGCCATTGAGCAAAAAGTGGTTACACGCACTTCGCGCTCCACGGTAGGCACATCTTCGGAGGTATACGATTATTTGAAATTGCTGTATGCCCGCATAGGCATCACCTATTCTCCTGTTTCGGGCAAGCAGGTAAGGAGGGAAACTGTTACCGATGTGGTGAATTATATATTCTCGCTGAAGGAAGGGGCAAGGGTGATGATTTTAGCGCCCTTCCGGGTAAAGGAAGGAAGAAGCATGTACGAACAGTTAAACCTCCTGTTGCAGCAGGGTTTTTCAAGAGTTTATTTTGATAAAAATATTGTACAAGTATCTGATATATTAGAAGGGAAAAGTAAAATTATTTCGCCCGAGAAATCCTATATCCTTATTGACCGCGTTGAAGTGGGGCAGGAGGAAGAAGAGGAGTTGCGTATGCGGGTGGCCGATTCGGTGCAAACGGCTTTTTACGAAGGCAATAACATTTGTGAAGTGCTGGGAGCAGACGGCGACAAGGAAATTCATAAAAAGTTTTCTGACCGCTTTGAAGCCGACGGAATAAAGTTTGAAGAACCCTCGGTACATTTTTTCAGTTTCAATAATCCGGTGGGGGCTTGTAAGCGCTGCGACGGCTTTGGCAGCGTGATAGACATTGATGAAGATTTGGTGGTGCCCGATAAAAGCCTTTCCGTATACCAGGATGCCATTGCCTGCTGGAAAGGCGAGAAGATGAGCTGGTGGAAAGAGCAGGTGATTTTAAATGCACGCAAATGCAATTTCCCTGTACACAGGAGCTATGCCGAATTAAGCGAAAAGGAAAAAGCCATGCTCTGGGATGGTACGCCCTATTTTGACGGGCTCCACAAGTTCTTTCTGCATTTGGAGCAGGAAAGCTATAAGATACAATACCGTGTAATGCTTTCGCGCTATCGTGGCAAAACACTTTGTCCTGAATGCAGGGGCACGCGCCTGCGCAAAGATGCCAGCTATGTAAAGATAGGAGGGAAGTCTATATTCGATATAGTATGGATGCCCGTTACCGATTGCCTGGCATTTTTTAAGCAATTACCCGACAAGTTAGATGCAAACCAGCGCACCACGGCACGCCGTTTGTTGATAGAAATTACCAGCCGCCTACAATTTATGACCGATGTAGGCTTGGGTTACCTGGTGCTGAACCGCTCGTCCAACACGCTTTCGGGCGGGGAATCACAGCGCCTTAATATTGCCAATTCACTGGGCAGCGCATTAGTGGGCTCCTTATATATTTTAGATGAACCGAGCATTGGCCTCCATCACCGCGATACCAAGAGGCTCATCAGTGTATTGGAATCGTTGCGCAACATGGGCAATACGGTGGTGATTGTGGAACATGATGAGGAAATAATGCGCGCTGCGGATAACATAATAGATATTGGCCCCTTAGCCGGAGCAAACGGGGGGCAAGTGGTTTTCCAGGGCACTATTGATGAACTGGAAACTGAATCGGACAGCCTTACGGCACGATACCTCACCGGGAAAAACCGGATTGAACTACCCGCCAAACGCAGGCAGGCAAAGAATTTTATTGAAATACACAAGGCCCGCAGCAATAACCTGAAAGGCATCAATGTAAAAATCCCGACAGGTGCTTTTACCGTGGTGAGCGGGGTTTCAGGCTCGGGGAAATCATCGCTGATAAAGGGTATATTCTATCCTGCCATGAGAAGGCTGGCAGGTGAATTTGGCGGAGACAAAATTGGTGCATTTGAAAAACTAAGCGGTTACACTGACCTTATCCATTCGGTGGAAATGGTTGACCAGAGCCCTATCGGAAGGTCCTCGCGCTCTAACCCTGTTACGTACATCAAGGCATTTGACGATATACGAACCCTGTTTGCAGAACAAAAACTTTCTAAACTCCGGGGATATAAAGCATCCCACTTCTCTTTTAATGTAGCCGGCGGAAGGTGCGATGTATGCGAGGGCGAAGGGGTAATAACCATCGAGATGCAGTTTATGGCAGATGTGCATTTGGAATGCGACGCCTGCAATGGCAAGCGTTACAAAACCGATGTGCTGGAAGTGGAATACCGCGGAAAGAATATTTCCGACATATTGAACATGACCGTATCTGAAGCCATTGAGTTTTTTAGTGCCGGGGAAAAAGACAGCCTGCATAAAAGACTGGTGGAAAGCCTGAAACCCTTGCAGGATGTGGGCATGGGCTATGTTCATTTGGGACAGTCTTCGGGAACACTAAGCGGGGGAGAGGCGCAGCGTATTAAACTGGCATCCTTTTTACGCAAAGGTGCGGAGCAAAAACAAACGCTATTTATTTTTGACGAGCCCACTACGGGCCTTCATTTTCATGATATAGACAAACTCCTGAAAGCCTTTTCCCTACTGGTGGACAGGGGACATACCTTGGTGGTTATAGAACACCACCCCGATGTAATTAAATGCGCCGACTGGCTCATAGACCTTGGCCCCGAAGGAGGAAACAAAGGCGGCAACCTTGTTTTCCAGGGTGTGCCGGAAGATATTTTGAAATGCAAAGACTCCTACACGGCGGAGAGCTTGAAGGGGAAGCTGTGAGCCAAGAGTCCTATTGATTCATTTGCTATCTTTGTATAAAATTAGTGTTATGAAGGTGATTCTTGAAATAGAAAATAATAAGGCCCCTTTTATAATGGAATTGTTAAAGGGCTTAAAATATATTCATATATTAAGCGAAGTAAAAAATCCTGAAAAGGAAAAAGCCTTCCATGATTTGGATGAGGCGTTTAGTGATATAAAACTTCATGCTCAAGGCAAGAAGAAGTTGAAAACAGCTAAGGCACTGTTGAATGAGTTATGAGGTTATCGTTACACATCCTTTTATTGAACTTGTTTCAGCCTCACAAAATTATCCTCTATTATTATGAAAAGAATTTTACAAGCCTTTCTTTGCTTATATCATCTCTCAGTTCTAGGTTTTTTGGTGACCAATCTGATAAAATTAATAAATTCTGCGCATCTTGTACCTTTGATTTAGCATAATCAAATTTCTTTCTTGTAAAAAATTCATTTCGTGCACTAATGTTTAATTTCCATTCTAACGGGATTAAATTCCCAAGCTTATCAATATCATTATACCAGGTTTCTTCTGTCCAGCCATCATAATTATTCCATTTTTTGGGGAGAATATGCTCAATATGATACCCTTCCCTTAGTAATTTCTTAAAATCAGCTTTATTTTGTCTGTTACACAAATAAGAGGAGGTTAAGACTAATCCTTGTCGATATCTTCCAAATTGATTATGTTCAATTCTTTCCTTAAATTCAGTATAGTCATTTCCAATATTTTCTCTATATAATTCTTTATATTCTTCTTCATTTGCAATAGCACCACAGACTTTAAATACAGTATCTTTTACAACATTAACTGAGTTGTTGATATCTTAGTTCATCATTATATTTGGTTCATGTTACGTTTCTTCAAAGATTTCATCAGCCTCTTTTACCCTGAAGTATGCCTCGGTTGTGGGGAGGGGCTTGCTGAAGCAGAGGAGTTTATTTGTACCACCTGTTTGTATAAGCTGCCTAAAACCAATTACCACTTGCAGGCAGAGAACCCCATGTACAAAGTTTTTTACGGGCGCGCTGAAATAATTGCTGCTGCTGCTTATTGCTATTATTCCAAAGGTTCGATGGTGCAGGATTTGGTGCACGAAATAAAATACAATGGCAAAAAGGAATTGGGTGTGGCTATTGGTAAGTGGTATGGAGCAGAGTTGAAACAATCGGCAGGTTTTGATAAGACAGATGTAATTATTCCTGTTCCGCTTCACCCTAAAAAATTAAAGAAAAGAGGTTATAACCAGAGTGCTTGTTTTGCCGAAGGGCTGTCTGACATGCTTCAGGTTCCTTTACTTGCCAACGGGATTAAAAGAATAAAAGATACCGAAACCCAAACTAATAAGTCACGATTTGAAAGGTGGAATAATGTTAAGGATGTTTTCGAGGTTGATAATAAAGAGGAACTTGCAAACAAGCACGTTCTTTTAGTGGATGATATTGTTACCACAGGAGCTACTATGGAAGCCTGTATCCATGCCCTTCACAGTGTTCCGGTAGGGAGTGTGTCTGTCGCGTCTATAGGCTATGTTACAGATGAGCTATGAGCCTTAATGCGGCTAAATCCGGTTCTATTTCCCTGCTGCTATTGGGAATAATTTGTATTATTGTCAAAGAAAATGTAGAATTGTAAAATATTCAAAATTTACAAGTATGAGTGCAAGGATTACCTCATTTGAGCAATACCAAGCCGATTATAAACGCAGCGTAGAAAACCCGGAAGATTTTTGGGCGGATATTGCCGAAAATTTTACCTGGAAAAGGACGTGGGATAAAGTACTCGACTGGAACTTTACAGAACCCAATATAAAATGGTTTTTGGGAGGCAAACTAAATATATCGGAAAACTGCCTCGACCGGCACTTACAGGACAAAGGCAACCAAACTGCCGTTATTTGGGAGCCCAATAATCCCGATGAAAAAGGAAGAACACTTACCTATAATGAATTGTATGAGGAGGTTTGTAAATTTTCGAATGTATTAAAAAAGCAGGGAGTAAAAAAAGGAGACCGTGTATGCATCTATATGCCTATGGTTCCGGAAGCTGCTGTGGCCATGCTTGCCTGTGCACGTATCGGGGCCGTACATTCGGTAGTATTTGCGGGGTTTTCTGTTCAATCTATTTCCGACCGCATTAATGACAGCAGTTGCGAAGTAGTGGTCACCAGCGATGGCCTTTTCCGCGGGACTAAAACAGTAGAGTTAAAAAAGATAGTAGACGAGGCTTTGGTTACGTGCCCTTGTGTGCGCAAGGTTATTGTGCTGCAACGCACAGGTACATCCATAGAAATGAAGCAGGGCAGGGATGTTTACTGGAGCGATGATATGCAGGCTGTTTCCGGCGATTGTGCAGCCGAAGAAATGGATTCGGAGGATATGCTCTATATACTTTATACTTCCGGCTCTACAGGTAAACCCAAAGGGGTGGTGCATACCACAGCCGGGTATATGGTGTATACCTGGTATTCGTTCCTGAATGTATTTCAGTATAATGAAGGAGACGTATATTGGTGCACTGCCGATATCGGCTGGGTTACAGGACACAGCTATACCGTATATGCTCCCCTGCTGGCAGGCGCCACTATCCTGATGTTTGAGGGGATTCCGGTTCATCCTGATGCGGGGCGTTTCTGGCAGGTAATAGATAAGCACAAAGTGAATATTTTTTATACAGCGCCTACGGCTATCCGTTCCTTGATGGCTGCAGGACTGGATTACGTAAAGCCCTATAAGCTCGATTCGCTGCGCGTGTTAGGCACCGTTGGCGAGCCTATTAACGAAGAGGCCTGGGTTTGGTATAATGAATACATTGGCAAGAAAAAATGCCCTATTGTAGATACCTGGTGGCAAACGGAAACAGGTGGAATCCTTATTTCTCCTTTGGCGGGAATAACCGAAACCAAGCCCAGCTATGCAACCCTTCCGCTGCCGGGAGTGCAACCTGCCATTATGGATAGCAGCGGCAAAGAGATGCCGGGAAATGATGTGGAAGGAAATCTTTGCATCAAATTTCCATGGCCCTCCATTATCCGCACTACGTATGGGGACCATGAACGTTGCCGGCAGACCTATTTTGATTCCTACCCGGGTAAATACTTTACAGGTGACGGCTGCCGCCGCGATGCGGACGGGTATTACCGCATTATTGGCAGGGTAGACGATGTGCTGAAAGTATCGGGACACAGGCTGGGAACGGCAGATATTGAGGATGCCATTAACCATACCGAAGGAGTGGTGGAGTCAGCGGTGGTTGGGTATCCGCATCCCATAAAGGGAGAGGCTATTTATGCTTTTGTAATATACAGCGATACGGAGCACGATTTTAGTAAGCTGAAGCAGGACATTATTCATAATGTAAATAATTTGATTGGGCCCATTGCCAAGCCCGATAAGATACAGTTTGTAAAGGGGTTGCCCAAAACCCGCTCGGGTAAAATAATGCGGAGGATACTTCGTAAAATTGCCGAAGGCGATGCAGGCAATTTAGGTGATACAACCACCCTTATTGACCCTACCGTAGTAGAAGATATTAGGCAGGGAGCTGAAGTTAACCAGGAATAGAAATGACAGTTCAATATAATTTACTCCGTGTCTAAAAACATATACTTTGCTTCTGATTTTCACTTAGGAGTTCCTGACAGGGAACGCAGCCTGGAGAGGGAAAAACGCATTGTGCAGTGGATGGAGGAGATTAAAAAAGATGCTGCGGAACTTTACCTGATGGGCGACTTATTCGATTTTTGGTTTGAATATAAAACCGCTATCCCTAAAGGATTTTCAAGGCTTTTGGGCAAAATAGCCGAGTTTACGGATTCGGGCATACCCGTTTCGGTATTCACCGGCAATCACGACATGTGGATGTTTGATTACCTGCAACGTGAACTGGGAGTAACCATTTACCGCGAACCTATTGTAAAGGAATATAACGGGAAAAGATTTTTCCTAGGGCATGGCGATGGGCTTGGCCCGGGCGACCACGGCTACAAGTTTATAAAACGATTTTTTGCCAGCAAGTTTTGCCAGTGGCTATTTGCAAGGATACACCCTAACCTGGGAATCGGCATTGCCAATTATTGGTCGCAGAAAAGCCGCCTATCGCAGGGACAGGACAGCTTTAAGGGAGAAGAAAATGAATATCTTATTTCATTTATAAAAGAAAAATTGAAAACCGAGCATTTCGATTATTTTATATTCGGGCACAGGCACCTGCCACTCGAAATAAAAATTGAAAACTCTTTGTACATCAACCTGGGCGAGTGGGTGAATTTTTCTCCTTATGCTGTTTTTGACGGTGAAAAGCTGGAGTTGAAGGAATACAAAAAAGATAAAGACGGTTTCTTATAAGTAATCGAATAGCTTGTGCCAAAGAACAAATAACACAAGCCCGGCTTTAGATTTTATTCCGAATTTTTCGAAAATAGCTTCCCTGTATCCATCCACCGTGCGGTGCTGGACGTTCATAATGTCGGCTATCTGGTCGTAGGTATATTCTTTTTTGTCGCAAACCAGTTTTAAAAAGTCACGCTCATTGTCTGTCAGCTGGTCCAGTATTTGCTCCTGCTCGCTTTTTTTGTCCGCTTCCAAATTTGTGCGGAGAGAATAGGTAAGAAATTCATTGTGGTAATACCCGGTTTGGAATATTTCATTCAGCGCACTTTTTAATTCGGCTGCTTCACAATTCTTCATCAAATATCCCCTTACACCTAAGCGGAATAACTTAATTATTACGTCCTCATCGTCGCTTACGGTAAGCACCAGCACGGGGATTTTGATTCCCCTTTCGTTGAGTGCCTCCATTACTTCCACACCACCCATGCCCGGCATATTTATATCGAGAATAACCAGGTCAATATCCGGTGTATCGGAAATGGAAGCCAGGAATTCGCCCCCGCTGCCAAATTGTTCGGAGACACGGTATTGCCCGAGTTTTTCTACCAATTCCTTTAATCCGTTACGGATAAGAATGTGGTCGTCTATGAGAATTATATTTTTTTTGGTGAACATATCCGGCAACAAATATAGTTATGGCAATAATTCAATAGTGGATAATTTTTTCAATGTGATAGTGCAACCTTTCCCCGGGGATGAGTCAATAGAACAATCCATTCCTGCCCATTTGGCCCGTTTGGCAATATTACGCAGCCCTGAAGCTTTGGGCGATTGCAGGATGTTTTCCACATCGAAGCCCCTGCCGTCGTCTTGCATTTTTATTTCAAAGTTTCCATTATTGGCATAGGCTGATACATATACATTTTTTGCCTGTGAATGGCGCAGGGAATTTTGCATAGATTCCTGGAATATGCGGAATAACATAAGCTCCTGGTTTTTATCCAGGTGAGGATTTACCGAAGGGGCCTGCCAGTGTAGCTGAAACCGTTGTAACGATTTAATCCTGTTAACTTCTATTCCTATAGCGGCCATCAAGCCCTGGCGACCGATGTAATCATTGTTTAAGGTGCGGCTAAGCATACGCAATTGCTGAATAGCCTCTGCCAGGCATGCCTCCATAGGTTTAAATCCTTCTATCAGTTCAGGATGTCGTAGCTTTTGGTTTTCGGCGTGAATATGTGTTGCTGTAAGCAATTGCCCAATATTATCGTGTAATTCCTGTGCAAACTGGCTCATCATTTGTTCGCTCACTTCTGTTTCCACCAGGCGGAGTTCTTTTTCATAGTTCAGTTTGTTTTGTGCCAAATCCATTTGCTGCTTCAGGCGCTGCTTGCCCGATTGGAAAAAAAGTATCACAATGCCGGCAATCAGCAATAATATCATCAGGGTTATACTGATAACGGACAACATAATTTCAGTACTGCTCATTGGGTAGAAATGGTTTTTGCAATAGCATTACGGCGTATAAGCCAAAAGCCTACGGCCAATAAAATGTAACGGAGATTTGCAAGACCAACCGTAACCAGATTATATAAATAATAATTGAGGGTGTGATGATTTGTATTTAAATAATGCATAAGGCTTAAATAAGGTGCTGCTCCTCCAAAATAAGCCACTATGCCGAGGGCTATCCATATATCGGGAGAACGTTTCCAGGAAATAAATTCTTTATTGAATTCGAAATTCAGTACAAATAAATAAAGAGCGACAAGCAAAATGCTTTCAGTAATATATCCGTGATTAGCAAATATGCCGGGCCCTCTTACGATTATATCGGAGAGAAACACTGCCATAAAAACAAAATATCCTACTATAATTAAAGATTTCCTTTTATCCAATTTAAAATACTGGTATGCCGCCCGCATTAAAAAGCCGGTTTCTATGGGCATGTAAAGATTAAAAACCCATTGATTGCTTTTTTGATTAGGGAATAGTAAAACTACGTAAGTTAAAATGTAAATAATAATAAAGACAACTATCAGATAAAAGAAAAGCTTGTAATACAATTTTATATACGGAAGTGCATACAAACCTGCAATAAAGGCTATCAGAAGCCCTGCAAGGTCATTTACAATTATCCACATAATGTGCCATATTTTTCAAATGATAAATATAGCACATTTATTTTTATGTTTTTCCTGGTTTTACCCTCAAGGGCATGCACCACCTGCATACGGAGATACAATAGAGAACGTGAGTGCCATAGGAGGATCGGGTGGTACCATGTGTTCCAAATCGGCACACTGGTTAGTTAACAGAAGAGGGTGAACTATTGCAGCCTTTCTCTTGGCACTTTCTGCAGAGTAGTTTTGGATGGACAAACCCGGGGGGGCAATAAATAAATCATGCTTATAAAAAGTTCCGGAGGACATATTTTCATTGATGAAATTATAAAGTCCTAAACTATTGCATGCATTATCACTCATAGATTCATATAGTTCCTGGAAAGGGAAAACGACATATAGGGCATCCCCGGAAGTGCTGCCAAAGGAAAAACCACTTGCAGGGCTGCCGGGGGCATGCATGAACATAATATTCGACATGTAATTTTCCATATCTACAGCATACTGGTCGGTAGTATCTTTCGCTAATGTATTGTTGCCAGTGATTTCATAAAAAGGCATGGTAGAGTCAGCATGTGCAAATGCGTAGGTATATGTTCCCGCTGTGGTTGGCGCAGTGGGAGTTTGCAGGTAAACGGGGCGGAAATAATAATCCATGTTATAACCGCTGGGTGTTATGCGAACGCCATAAGCAATTTCAAGGGCGGTTATATAACCTGCCGAATGGCCGGAGTTATAATGCTTTAACAGGCTGTCTGCAAAGTAATACAGGGTATCTATTTTCCCCAGGCTTATAGTTGCACCCTGCGCAGGAATAGCTGCATACGCTCCCGAACCGGGGGTTGGGAGACTAGGCTCATTGGTGGTAACACTAAAGTTTACTATATAATGCATTGAGTCAAGTAAATCTTCACCGCATAAAGTGTAAGAGGTTGGAGGAGCAGGCAGAATCATTTGCATATGATGGTCTTTGAGCTTACGTTCCGACGAACTGTTGCCGGTGCAGCTTGCAATTGTACAAGCGATGCAAGTAAGCATTAGGCTTGTTAACAGAATAGTTTTTTTCATAGAGGTATTTTGTAGGTTGGCACAAAAGTATAAAATCCCTGATAGGTCAGATTACGGGAAAACTCCCGTTTTTGATTGCATAAAGTCCCGTTACGATTTGCATAAAATCCTCTTGTGAAATGATTTATTTACGTAGAACTTTACGGCCAACGTTTTTAGAACCATAGCTTGATATAGAAATTCTATTTTATACCCAACCATGCACCGGTTGTATTCATCATATAAGCAGCCCTTGGAAATTACACATGCAGCCAACCAAGAACATGTATAGCTAACATTCTATACTGCGTGTTTCCCATCCCGCTACGGCGGGGTGGGTTTCTTAGGGTATCTTCAACGGGGTTTTAAGAAAGAGCCTGTCTCTCCACTCAATCATCATTCAAATTCCTTATTCGATATTCGTACTTCAAAGGCACGCCTTTGTCTTTTTTCACTACTTTTGCAAGACTCGTAAATCCAGTATCCAATTATTCAACATTATTAGCTCAAAATGAAATTCTTAGTCTGCATAAGCCATGTCCCCGATACGACCACCAAAATAACTTTTACCCCTGATGGTAAGGCTTTTAACACTGCCGGGGTACAGTTTATTATAAATCCCTACGATGAGATGGCACTTACCCGTGCACTCGAATTAAAAGAATCGCTGGGCGGTACGGTTACTATTATTAATGTGGGCCCTGCAGCTACGGAACCCACCTTGCGCAAAGCTCTTGCTATTGGAGCCGATGATGCCATACGGATAAATGCAGAACCGACAGATGCTCTTTTTGTAGCTGCTGAAATTGCAGCCCTTGCAAAAAACGAAAAGTATGATATTATTTTTGGCGGAAGAGAATCAATAGATTATAATGGGTGCCAGGTGATGGCCATGGTAGCTGAGTTTTTAGAATTGCCCTCCGTAGCCATAGCTACCAAGTTAGAGGTAAGCGGTACAACTGCCACACTGGAAAGAGAAATAGATGGGGGGAAGGAAATAGTAAGTGTTAATCTGCCCCTTGTAGTAAGCGCCCAAAAAGATTTTGCCGAGCCACGCATACCCAATATGAGGGGTATTATGAGCGCGCGTACAAAGCCCCTTAAAGTAGTGGAGCCGTCGTCTGCTTTAAAGCCTACCGTTTCTGTAGCTTTCCAGAATCCTCCGCCAAAGTCTGAATGTAAAATGGTGCCGGCAGAACATCCCGAAGAACTCATTGAATTACTCCACACCGAAGCTAAAATTATATAATAATAAGCTGACAGCTAGTAGCTAAAACAAATAAAGAAAATGCCAATATTAGTATACGCCGAAACATGGGATGGGAAATTTAAAAAGCCATCATTCGAGGCAATGACCTATAGCTTTGAATTAGCTAAAACTTTAAGTGATACAGTTACCGCAGTTGTTATTGGCTCCGCCACCGAAGAGGAGTTAAAACGAGCCGGAGAATATGGGTGCTCAAAAATTCTTCATGTTGCCGATGCCCGCTATTCTTCGTTTTGCCCCAGCGCCTATACTGCCGTATTGGCAGATTGCGCAAAGGCCGAAAATGCCAAAGTGATTGTTTTTTCACAAACCTATTCAGGTAAATCGGTAGCTCCCCGGCTGGCTGCGAAATTGCAGGCAGGGCTTGTTTCAGCGGCTATAGCGCTACCCTCATCTACAGAACCATTTATCGTGCGCAAGAAATGTTTTTCGGGCAAAGGTTTTACAGACGTGCAGGTTTCAACGGATGTAAGGATTATTGCTGTATCACCCAATGCCCATCACATTGCTGCTAATGTGGTAAGTTCAACCATTCAAGCTATTAATCCTTCTATCGCCGATAATTTATTCAATGTAAAAGTGAATGAAATAAAGAAAACATCCGGCAAAATTGCACTTACAGAAGCCGACCTGGTAGTTTCGGGGGGACGGGGGATGAAGGGTCCTGAAAACTGGGGCCTTATTGAGGACCTTGCCGATGCCCTTTGTGCAGCTACGGCCTGTTCCAAGCCTGTAGCCGATATGGGCTGGAGGCCACACCATGAGCATGTGGGCCAAACCGGAATCACCATATCACCTAATTTATATATAGCCGTGGGAATATCCGGGGCTATCCAACATCTGGCGGGGATAAGCTCATCGAAAGTGATAGTGGCAATTAATAGTGATAAAGAAGCCCCATTTTTTAAAATAGCCGATTATGGTATTGTGGGCGATGCTTTCCAGATTTTGCCCAAGCTTACTGAAGCGGTGAAAAAGCTGAAAGCGTCCCACTAATCCGTAAAATATTCTAATTTTGCCATGCGCTAACCCTTTAAGCCCGACGATTTGGAAATGAAAAAGATATCTTTGGATATTGTAGGATTATCTTACAGCCAAACCCAGTCGGGAGCCTATGCTTTATTACTGAATGAATCGAAAGGCAAGCGGAGGCTTCCTATTATTATCGGAGGCTTTGAGGCCCAGGCTATTGCCATTGAAATGGAGAACATGAAGCCCAGCCGCCCGCTAACCCATGACCTCTTCAAGAATTTTGCCGAAACCTTTGAGATACAATTAAAAGAAGTAATAATTTATAACCTGGTGGAAGGTATTTTTTATGCCAAGCTGATTTGCGCACGCGATAATAATGAAGTGGAAATAGATGCCCGCACTTCCGACGCTATTGCCCTTGCGGTAAGGTTCAATTGCCCTGTTTATACGTATGAATTTATACTGGCTTCGGCAGGTATTATAATGGATGAAGACGTAAAAGGAACTTCTGCTAAAGAAACCAAGGTGGAAAAGGTTACTGAAAAGCAGGAAGACGATTTTCGTAAAAAGACACCGGAGGAATTAAAAGATTTGCTTCAAAAAGCACTCGACCGGGAAGATTATGAAAGGGCATCAAGAATAAGGGATGAACTGAATGCCCGCAAAAAATCCTGATAACTGATAAACAATTTATTGGTTCTATTTCCGTTTCAGGAGAACATGAATAATACACAAGCGCCCCAATCATTTAAAATTTTCCGTTCGTTCTCCCGCTTTTCTTTGTGGGGAGTCCTTTTAATTTGCTCGTTGTGTTTCTTACGGTGCAAAAAAGAAATGGCTGCCACTACGAGTTCTTCGGCTAAGCTCACATTTTCAACCAATCTTGTTTTTTTTGATACGGTTTTTGTTACCCAGGGTTCTTCGGTAAGGATTTTTACCGTTCACAATAATAATAGTGAAGCAGTGGTGGTTTCATCTATTAGGGTGGCAGGTACTTCTGCTTCCTTCTTCAATATAAACGTTGATGGTACACCCGGCCCCGTGGTCAATAATGTTAAAATTCCGGCTAAGGACAGCATCTACATTTTTGCCACTGTGACGGTTAATCCCAATAACCAAAACAACCCCCTTGTAATCCAGGATTCATTGGTGTTTACTACCAACGGAAATATACAAAGTGTGAAACTTCAGGCATTTGGATTGAATGCTTATTTTTTTGTTCCCAATAAGTTTCCCAAGTATGGCCCCGCCTACCACCTGCTTTCATCTTCGGGAGACAGTAACGTATGGACAACTAACAGTGCCGGCAAACCATACGTAGTATTCGGCTACCTTTTGGTGCCCCCGGGAATGACGCTTAATATCCAATCGGGAGTCAATGTGTATTTACACGATAGTGCCGTTATTTTGGTAGATAGCGGAGCCACCCTGCAAGTTGCCGGAACATCTGCCAAGCCTGTTAATTTCCAGGGCGACAGGTTGGAGCCTGCATATAAAACTATACCAGGGCAATGGAATGGAATATTATTGGGACCCGGCAGCATAAATAATACCATCAGTTGGGCGGTATTGCAAAACGGGATAACAGGGATACAGGCCGATACAGTATATAATAATAATCCTACCTTAAAAATAGACCATACTATTGTAAAGAGCATGAGCTATTACGGCCTTTTGGGAGAAGGTGCCACTATTGTAGCTGATGATTGTGTGTTTGCTGACTGCCAGTATTCTTCTGTGGCTCTTTATATAGGAGGGAACTACCAGTTTTACCAATGTACCTTTGCCGATTATTGGGGCGTAGATAACTCGTATGGGCAAAGGAGTACGCCACTCTTATATTTAAATAACTATTACAAGTCTGCTACGAACCAAACTATAGAGCGCGCAATAAAAGCATCCTTTGGCAACTGTATTATTTATGGGGCATTGAATGAGGAAATAAAGTTCGATTCGCTATATACTACAGGAGACCCGATGAATTATTATTTTGAAAACTGCCTGATTAAAACCCAGAGCTCTTTCCCTGCCAACCATTGCAATGATTCGATTTATAAAAATCAGGACCCGCTGTTTACCAACCCTTCTATTGACGATTACAATGTTGCCAATCCCGGACCTGCTATAGGTAGAGGTAATGCTACTATTTCAACTACCTATACTATTGACCTTGACGGTACACAAAGACCACAGCAACAAGCAACATTAGGTGCCTATGAGAGGTAATATTTATACTGTTTTGCTTCAATAATCATTTTTAAATCAGATATTTTTGTAATATTGCATATCCAATACACACCGGCATGAAAAAAATATTTACGGCTATATTTTTCATTGTTTATTTTTCTTTTTCCATTTTTTCTCAAAGTACCACTATCACTACCGTTGCAGGTTACTATTATGCAGGGGTAGGCTATTTTGGCGATGGGGGCCCGGCTTACTCTGCTGAAACCGGGAATACCTATGATGTGTGTTTTGATAAATCGGGCAACTATTATGTTGCCGATGCCGGAAATGATGTTATTCGCAAGGTAAATACATATGGTACCATAAGCACTTATGCCGGTGACCATTATGCGGGAGTGGGTTATACCGGAGACGGAGGCCCTGCCACGGCAGCAGAATTATTTGATCCTGCCGGAGTTACCTGCGATCCTTCCCAAAACTTATATATTTCAGATAAAGGAAATAATGTTATCCGTAAGGTTGACAAGTCGAAACAGGATATAAGTACATATGCCGGAAATTATATATATGGACAAGGGTATAGTGGCGATGGAGGCCCTGCCACATCGGCCGAATTATCCAATCCCATGGGTGTTGCCTGGGATGCTTCGGGAAACCTTTATATAGCTGACCAGGGAAATAATGTAGTACGCAAGGTTACCAACGGAGGTGTTATAAGTACTATTGCAGGAAATCATAGCAGTGGGTATGGTGGCGACGGAGGTCCTGCTATGGTTGCCGAATTATCGGCCCCTACAAGGATTTGCTTAGATGCGTTGGGAAACTTATATATTGCCGATGCCGGTAATCACGTTGTCAGGAAAGTTGTTCTTTCATCGGGAATTATCACCACCGTTGCCGGAAATTTTTTAGCCGGCCCGGGATATAGTGGCGACGGAGGCCCTGCCACTATTGCTGAATTTGGTACCCCGTCAGGGCTGGTTTGCGATACTGCAAATAATCTATATATCTCCGACCAGGCAGATAATGTAGTGAGAAGGCTGTTCCGTAAAACAGGTGTTATACGAACCATTGTCGGAACCGGGTACGGTATGCCTAATTCCGGAGGTTTTAGCGGCGACGGAGGCCTCGCTACGGCGGCAGAATTATATAATCCTATGGGGCTGGCTTTTGATATTTTTAGCGACCTCTTTATTGCGGATTATAGTAATCACGTTATCAGGAGGCTGGGTGTTGTGCCTACGTATGTAGAATCTATGCAGGACGTATACCAAAAAGTGAGAATTTATCCTAATCCGAATAATGGGAATTTTAAAATGGAAATACTCAACCAGGAAGCAGGGACTATAAATATAGAAATATATAACCTTATGGGACAAAAGGTATATTCATCTTCTTCCCAATACCTGATACCCAATTCTGAGTTCCAGGTTAACCTGGGCAACAAGCCGAATGGAGTTTACATTTACCGCGTTGTTGACGGCAATGGTAACTTAGTTGGCGAAGGCAAACTGGAAATTACAAAGTAATTTTAGAAGGCAAATGAAATTAAGAAACAGGAGGCTGTTCCTGTTTCTTTTCTTTGTACATAATAGCAACACCAATGGTGACATACCCTATTAACAAAATAAGGGGTGCCGTAACCATACGCTGGGTTGAGAAAAGTTCATAGCTAAACTGGTTAGGGTCCTTGCTGCCGCCACCTGCCAGCAATATATAGCCAAGAATAATAAGTACAATGCCCCCCATGAGTATCCTGTAGTTTTTCTTCCCGAATGCAAAATGCATACGGGATTTCTGTTCAACAGGTTTCAGGGTTTTTTTAGCAGGTTGCTTTTTTACTTCAGTAGCCATACGATAATGTATATATTAAAAAAACTTTTTAGCAGGTAGCCATCGGCATATAGCGTTCGCAAACTGAATCGAGAACAGCATTTTGGGCTTTCAGGCTTTCTTCAGCACTATTCAGAGCCTCTTTTTGCTGGGCATCGGTAAATACCGACATCATGCCTTGCCATACTTTTACGTGTTCCACATCAGCCGTTTCGTGCTCGGTAAAATATTCGAGTGTAGAGAAATCAGAAATACCATAAAACTTTTTTAACCCGTCTATTTTTGAAACACTGATTTTAGGGATATCAGCTTCGTAAGCATACATGGCAGCGCTGCCTTCCACCGGGTCGCTCATAAGAGCCAACATGCGGTTAACTGCATTCACAGTACTATCGGACGGAACATGCTCGCTCAGTTCTTTTTTAGATATGCCCATACCTTCCGCAAAATTTTCCCATAAACCAATATGTGTTTTTTCTTCTTCCATGTTCAACTTTACTTCCAGCGAAGGGCATGAGTGGTATATTTTTTCAACCATTTGGGGAACCGCTTTCACCAGGTGGAAATATTCTTTTACATATCCGCATAATGCATCTTTCGACAAAGTTCCTGCTGACCATTGTTGGTAAAATGGATGTTTAAGCAAACTATAATGCTCCAGCTTCCTGTTTAATTCTTCTTGAAAAGTATTCATGGGTTTGTTGTTTTTCGAGTTTGATTGGCAAAAATATGAAAAATCCTATATAGTACAGGTGCTTACATTTTTTTTATGATTTGGGCGCGCCCCTTCGGGTCGGGCTATCCGTTGCAAGTCCTCGCCCCGCCTTAGGCGGGACTGTGGGCTTTCCACTTCTATCCCTCGCGCAAATACCTATTTCGCAATCACTATTTTCCCCTCCCCTACAAGACTGCCTTCTTGAGTAAGCACCCTATAAAAATAAACCCCATTCGGTTGATTGCTTAAATTCATTTCAGTAACGGTGGAATTTATGGTGCCAGTATATACCTTTTGTCCCATCACATTATAAATTTCTACTATACGTGTACCCGTTATCTCATTGTCATCAATTTGTAATATAAACATACCACCGCTTGGATTGGGATAAATTTCAATTTCCGTAGGATCCGAGTAATCGGGTATACCTGTACATAATTTAACATCTATAACCCTCTTTGCTGAATCGTAATGACATGCGCCTCTAGTAACGGTAACATAATAAGTATACTTACCTGGTGTACTGTATGTTTCATGTATACTGTCATTAGTGGAGCCTGTACTCCATAAGTAAGAATAGCCTCCTGCAACATAAATTGTAGTACTTTGCCCCAGGCAAATAGAAGTATCTCCCCTGAAATGTACTTCAGGAAATGTATCGACAATAATCAAGAAGTTAGTATCTACAAAGCAGGCGCCATTTTCTGCCAAAACAGAAAGAATCATACTGGTAGGTGGGTAGAAGCTTATAGGAGAGAAAGGAGCGATATTCCAGTGAAAATGGATACCTCCACCGTGCTCAGTACATGTTACTACATCTCCTTTACAAATTGTGTCGCTGTGATTGGACGTTAAAAGGGTTATAAAAGGCATGCTGTCTAGGCAAATGTAATTGGTCTTTGTAAGGCTGTCTGAACCATAGGTATTTGTTACGACTAATTTAACCTGAAAGCAACCTGTTCTCTGGTAAGTAATATTAGTGGGATTTTTAGAGGTAGAAGTGGCTGGAGTAGCACCTGTGAAATACCATTTCCAGCTTGTAGGGCTATTAGTTGATAAGTCCGTAAAGTTTATGGTTAGCGAATACCCGCATATATCCGTATCTGAAGCGGAAAATTTGCTCAACAGGTACCTGTTGAGCAACTAATAGCCCCGGAATTACAAGGAATAAAGCAAAAGATAATTTACCAATTATCTTCATTTCGTTACTAATATTCTTTAATAACCTTTTTAGTGAAAGACTTGTTTCCCTCATTCACCCTTAACAAATATAAACCGTTCGATAGCAAAGATAAGTCAATTTGCTGACTTATCCTAGATATGTCACGGTACGTCAAAAATCATGTCACGGTGCAAAGCTATATTAAGTACCTGGTTTTGTGAACCTCCAATCTTTATGTCACGTTGTCCATTTCGTAAAAAACCGTGACATAACGGTTTCTGAAAATGAACGAAAAGATGATAAAAATTAAAGGGATAATATACTTAAATGTTCCACAAATTTCTTTACAGCAATCGCACGGTGGCTCAGCTTATTTTTTTCTCCGGTGCTCATCTCTGCCAGCGTAATAGAATAACCTGCGGGCATAAATACCGGGTCGTAGCCGAATCCATTGCTGCCTTTCTTATCAAGAGTAATGTTGCCTTCCAGTATGCCTTCAAATAAAGTTGGTTCGCCTATCCCTACAAAGGCAATTACTGTTTTAAACAAGGCAAAGCGGTTTGCCTGGCCCTTTAATTCCAATAAAAGCTTGGTAATATTATCATCGGCGGTCTTCCCTTCCCCCGCATAGCGTGCAGAATAAACCCCTGGCCTTCCATCCAGTGCTTCTACTTCCAGCCCTGTATCATCGGCAAAGCAGGGAACCTGGAACCGGTCATAAATAAAGTTTGCTTTTTGCAAGGCATTTCCAACCAATGTGGGGGATGTTTCAGGGATGTCTTCGTGAAAATATAAATCAGGCAGAGATAACAACCCGACTGCCGGGGGCAGCAGAGCTTTTATTTCAAGTAACTTATGCTTGTTTTGTGAAGCAAATACTAAGCGCATCAGGTGCAGGAAAGCTTATGAGAAATCTTCCTGTTCAAGGCTTTCGTCTTCTTCGTCCGCCATCTCATCTTCTTCTTCCGCCGGTTCTTCTATTGCCTCTTCATCAGGAATCTCCATAGCCACCTCTTTCACCAAGCTCCGGGGAATATTTTCTTCTTCGTCTTCCACATTGAATTCGTGTACAGCCTCGGGATGCACATACGCATCTTCCGAGTCATCCAATAAAACGATTGGTTCATCTTCCTCTTCTACCGGCGGCAGTTCTTCTACAGAAGTAACTTTATACTGTTGGGGAGCGACCCCTACACTTTTATTTATTCGCGGATAAGTAACGGAAGCCTCGGGAATAATTTTCATCAGTTCAACCAGTAAAATCCAGTTGCCTCCTTCGGGATCAAATTCATAGATAAATTTCTGGTGGGGGTCCTCTACATAAGCTGCAATTTTAGTTTCGTGCATCCAGGCTCCTTTCAGCCCGTTGCTATGATTTCTTCGCAGCAGGATTATTTCTTTACCCCGGCGCCAGGTATCGGTGCTTACATAAAAAGAGGTGGGATGAACGCTATCAAAAGAAATAGCCGTTTGAATTATTTTATGAAAATCCTCAAAGGTCTGGGTAGACTTAATATCAATCTCCCGAACAATAGTATCATCGTCCTCAAAATAAACTTTAAACCTGTAAACCGCC
>Ga0206994_1004_pt1 | contig 50280 bp, 40 predicted proteins | sample Alteio_BWMinCont_4_FD_153485 | JGI IMG/M metagenome (GOLD analysis project Ga0206994, IMG submission 153485) | Enriched cells from forest soil in Barre Woods Harvard Forest LTER site, Petersham, Massachusetts, United States -... | ecosystem: Environmental > Terrestrial > Soil > Temperate forest >...
GTGAGTGGTACCGCAACGGGGTGCTGATAGATACTCTACATGCAGGATTTTGGGTGAAGGACACTGCGAACACTACCTACGTGGTAAAGCAAAGCATTTGCGGCAATGTGAAGTACGATACTGCGCACATAATGATAGCCCGTGTAGGTGTGCCAAGCATAGGCAACGAGAGCGTATTTAAAATATACCCCAACCCCGCACAGCATGAAATAACCATACAGGGCGTAAACAACCGGAGCACAGCCACGCTTGCTATTTATGATTTTAGCGGCCGGGTAATGCTGCAGCAGGAAGTGAGTTTTATGAATGGAGAGGTAAGGGTGCCGCTATCTTTAGCGGGTGGGATGTATGTAGTGGAATTGACAGATGAACGAGGGAATAAAAACATACAGCGATTAAGTGTACTGTAACCTATCTGTTATGCGCATACGGTACTTATTTTATTTATTGTTGTTGACTGCGCCAAATTTTGTGCATGCCCAGGTAAACTATGTGCTGAACCCAAGCCTGGAAACATATACTCAGTGTCCTTATGATTATGACCAGATCAATTTTGCTAAATATTGGAGTAGTATAGACAGCTTAAATATATATCAAGCTACTTCTGATGGTATACCTGAATACATGAATACTTGCGCGGGCAATAATATATATACCGGTGTGCCAAGTAATGCTAATGGTTATAAATATCCACATACGGGGAATGGAATGGCTGCGATGATGATGTATAACATATCCACCACATTTTATGCTCAAAGAGATTATCTACAGGGGAGATTAGATCAAAAATTGACTGCAGGAAAACAATACTGTATTACTTTTTATGTATTCCTAGAGCAGGGTTCTGCATATGCAGTAAACAAAATAGGCGCCTACCTGGATGGGGGGCAAATAGACACAACACACAATCCAGGCCTGCCACAAACGCAATACACACCACAGGTATTGGAAAACAGTATTATTCTGGATACCGTAAACTGGACAAAGATAGAAGGCAACTTTATGGCAACCGGCAATGAACAGTTTATTACCATAGGCACCTTTTTTGATAATGCTCATATATCTGCGCCGAATTTTAATCCTTTCGGCATGGCATATGTCACGGCATACTATTTTGTAGATGACATAAGTGTAGTAGAAAGTGATATACCTGCTTATTCAGGCGGTACAAAGTTTAAGGCAAAATACGATAGTGTATTTATAGGCAGGAACGAGATAGTGCCTGATTGTGAATGGTACCGCAACGGGGTGCTGATAGATACCCTGCATGCAGGCTTTTGGGTGAAGGATACAGCAAACACTACCTACGTGGTAAAGCAGAGCATTTGCGGCAACGTAAAGTACGATACTGCACACATAATGATAGCCCGTGTGGGTGTACCAAGCGTGGGTAATGAGAGCGTATTTAAAATATACCCCAACCCTGCCCAGCATGAAATAACCATACAGGGCGTGAACAACCGGAGCACAGCCACGCTTGCTATTTATGACTTTAGCGGCCGTGTGATGTTGCAACAGGAAGTGAGTTTTGTGAATGGCGAGGTAAGGGTACCGTTATCTTTAGCGGGTGGGGTTTATATGGTGGAATTGGTGGATAAAGATGGGTGTAAGAATATACAGCGGTTGAGTGTGTTGTAAGATTGTCTGAACACGATTACGGGATTGCAAGATGGACACGATTGGTTTGTGTGTAAGGGAAGTTATATAGCTCCAAAGGCAAAGCTGAATGGACTTACAGAACGTACAAGAGTGCGACGCAACGGACGATGATAGTAGCGATGAAGCTGGCGGCAAAAAAGTTTATATAATACTGTCGAAGGGTAGCTTATATTTTTGCCACCCTTTTCTCATGCCTGCCACCTTCGAAGGCAGTGCCCAGGAATGCTTCCACCATTTCGTTGGCGGTTTGCTGGGATACGTAGCGTGATGGTATGCAGATAACATTGGCGTTGTTGTGCTGGCGGGCCAGCTCTGCCAGTTCTTCTTCCCAGCATAGCGCTGCGCGTACGCCTTTGTGCTTGTTGGCGGTCATGCAAACACCGTTGCCGCTGCCGCATATGAGTATGCCTGCTGTGGCGGTGCCTTCTTCTACCATTGTGGCTACGGGGTGTGCATAGTCGGGGTAGTCGGTACTGTCGGCGCTGTAGGTGCCTTTATCGTCTATGGTCCAGCCCTCGGATGTAAGCATTTCTTTTACGGCTTCTTTATATTCGAAACCGGCGTGGTCGCAACCTATGGCAATGGGCAGATTTTTATTGAATGTAGTTTCCATATTATTCATTTTCTTTTTCGAGTGCTTTTCTTGTGCGTTCGTTGTAGGCGCGTACGCTTATGAGCACAGATATCTCGAACAATGCGTACAAAGGTATAAAAACAAGGAAACAGCTAAACCAATCGGGTGGAGTAATTATTTCGGAAAGTATAAGAAGTATTAATATGGCATAGCGCCTGTTGTTACGCATAAGCTTGGGGGTGAGTATGCCAATGCGCGACAGGAAGTAAACAATAATTGGCAGCTCGAATACTATACCCATGCCCATGGTCATATCGCTCATGGTATCGTAATAATTGTCCATGGTGATGATGTTCTGGAACGATGCGCTGAGCTGGTAACTGCCAAAAAAGTTGATGGTGTATGGGGCAATAATATAATAGGCAAACAGTACGCCTATAAAGAACAGCAGGGAGCACCAGAACACTATGCCGCGTGCATATTTTATTTCAACTGGTTTTAAAGCCGGTTTTATGAAAAGCCAGAGCTCCCATAGTATATATGGGAATGAGCAGATGAACCCCAACATCATAGATACTGACATGGCCATAACAAACTGACCAGCAAGCGCGGTGTTCTGGAACTTGAGATTTACAGCGCCAAGGCACAATGAGTCGATATGGAGGAGGCGGGACAATGCGCAAAACCACCTGTAGGCAATAAAGTCGTTTTTAGCCGGGCCGAGGATGATATGCTCGAATATCCACTCCACATGAATGAACATGAATATGGCTGCGGCAATAATAACCAGCAGCGAACGTATGATGTGCCAGCGCAGATCTTCTATATGGTCTGTAAAGGCCATGTCTCCGCGCGGATTCTTTGTTCTGTTGACTATGCTTCTTAAAAGACTCATGGGTTTTTATATACCGGCGGCAAAGTTAGGTATTAAGTAGGCACTCTTATACGTAAGAGTGATAATTATAGTTTTAATTGTACCACCCGGTTGTTTATGTTTATAATACAGTATATAAAATAAAAAATGGCAGCAGGGACCATCCTGCTGCCGTGTATTGGCTTAAATATTAAAAGTCTTGCTTTTAGACAGACCTGAGCGAGCTGAGCTGCTGCGCTGATCTACTTTTTATACACCTTTACCGAGCAGGTAAAGTACTCAAGTTTCTTTATTTGCTGCTCACGATCCAGTTTACCCAGCCTATTGGTTTTAGGCAGGTGCAGATTCATTTCTCTAGGCAAAGATTGTACCAACTGTAATAGCGCTTTAACACCTACTGCATAAGTATTGCCTTCGCTCTGGCTGCCGCGTGCGGTTACAATAGCAAGTACATTGCCATTTGCATCTAATACAGGTGCGCCGCTTTGGCCGGGATCTGCAGGCAGTTCCAGGCGGTACTGCATGCTGTCTGCTTCGTAACCGTTCTTTGCACTTATGTAACCTTCGTTATATACTATCTGGTCTTCAGGGTAGCCCAGGGTATAAACCCTGCTTCCCAGCCCGGCTTTGCCAGGTGCGAATGTATAAGGTACATCGCCCTTGCTGAACTTGAAGCCGTCTTGTTCTACCTTAAGTATTGCTATATCGCTTTTAGGTTCAAAGGCCACTACGTATGCGCGGTAATAATCGCCATTGTGGTTCTGTATATATACAGAATCGGCGCCATCGGTTACGTGGTAACTGGTTACAAAGTAACCATCGTTGGTAAGTGCAAACCCGGTACCGCTATACCTGGCTACTGCAGGTGGCTTGGGCGCTTTTTCCTGGTTTATATTCCGAATAAGCTGGTTTTGTGAAGCCTTGATCGTTTCGATCTCCCTGCGCAATACGCTGTACTGGCTGGATGTTTTTTTATCGGAAGGGTGAACGGAGAAGTAGGTAACCACTGAAGTAAGCAATGCCATACCTGCAGCTATGCTTGCTGTACGCCAGTAGTGGGTGCGCAATGATATGGTGCTTTTTTTCTTTGGCGCTGCGGGGGCAACTTCCTGCTTATGTATGTCTTTAAGCATAGACCGCAGCTTTTGCTGCCTGCCATTTGCTTTGAGTGAGCGTATAAGATCTGTGCACTCCTGGAATGTAACAGCAAAAGCAGGCTCAGTAGCCAGCCTGTGCTGTATGGCTTCGCGCTCAGCAACAGTGATGCTGTTATTGAGGTAGCCTTCGGCAAGGGTCCATATTTGTGTATCTGGCAACATAACTATTTATCATTTGGCCTGCATACCGTAGAAAATTTTCCTGAGGCAGGCGAGGCATTTATATTTTTGTGTTTTGGCATTGTCGGGGTTTGTGTACCCAAAGTCTGCTTAGTCATTAGCCTTGCATGCTATAGAATATCTTTCTAAGGCGTGCTAGGCATTTATATTTTTGTGTTTTGGCATTGTCGGGGTTGGTGTACCCAAAGTCTGCCGCTATTTCCTGCATGCTTTTATCATGGTGATAAAAGGCTTTTATCAAAGAACTGCACGGTTCGCCTAATTGTTCCAGTGCAATATCGAGCTGCTCATAATGGGCTTCCCGCTCTACCTGCACATTTACATCGTCCTCGTAAGCCCAATCTGCACCTTCATCACCAGTATCTTCTGGTAGGTAACCTGGCATTTTTTGCTGCCTGCTTACCTTTTTGTACCATAAGTTTTTGCTTATAGCAAATAAATAGGTACCAATAGCGCAGGTGAGCCTGAATTCTTCCTGCTGAGCTTTCTCATACAGTATCATCATTGCTTCCTGAAAGACATCGGCCACATCGTCTTCACTAGCCCCATTCTTAATCATCCAGCCGTTGACTATGCTCAAGTGCTGACTGTACAATTTTGAGGCCGCATACCGCTCACCCGTGGCAAATGCAGCCAGGAGTTGCTGCTCTGTATGTATTGGCGTGTACAATTATTAATGCTTTATTTGAGGAAAAGTAACCCGGCAGTTCAGAAATATAAATATTGCCTATGTTTTTTGTTGCTTATGATAAAGGTAAGCAAAAAGTGTTGCCAGACCCCACCTGGGAGGGGTGGAAAATATTTTTTAAATTTTTTTCAGGATAGTGGGTTACCTTTTTCCTGTTTAGGGATTAATGGATATAACCATTCAAAAAAACACAAAAATGAAATTAGTAAAATTGTCAATCGTTGCTCTTTCAATGGGCCTTTTTGTAGCTTCTTGCGGTAACAGCGAAACTAAGACTACTACTGCTACAGATTCTACTGCTACAATGACTCCAGCTCCAGCTGCTGCTCCTGATACAACTCCAGCTCCAGCTGCTGTTGATACAACTAAGAAGATGGATACAGTTAAGACTGCTACCACTACTAAGATGGAAACTAAGAAAGAAACTAAAATGGAAACTAAGAAAGCTAAATAATTTTAGTTTTTTTATACCATATTTTAAAAGTGCGCTTCGAGAGAAGCGCACTTTTCATTTTAGGGATAATGAAGCCAATATTTTGTGGGAATTTAGAAGCGAGTGTGTTTTGCTGAAAATTATAATTGCTAATACGAAAAAGGATGGGCAGCAGTGCTCTTAAATTCATTCCAAACTTCTGTTACCACATCGCCGGCTGGTTTTATTTCTTTTATTATGCTGCTTACCTGGCCTATTTCCAGTTCGCCTTCTTCCAGGTCCCCTTCGAACATACCATGTTTTGCACGTGCCCTGCCCAGCAAGTCGTTTAGTTCATCCACAGTTGCGCAGTTGTTTTCAGCTTCCTGTACCTGACTATAAAAATGATTGCGTATCAGGCGTACGGGAGTCAATTTTTTCATAGTCACTATTGTATCACCCTCGTTGGCTTTTACTACTATATCTTTAAAGGCCTGGTGGCTAGATGCTTCAGGAGTTGCCACAAAGCGGGTGCCCATCTGCACGCCTTCGGCTCCAAGAGCCATCATAGCGTACATAGCCCTGCCGGTACCAATGCCCCCTGCAGCTATAAGAGGGATGGTTATGGCTTGCCGCACATCTGGTATCAGGCATAAAGTGGTGGTTTCTTCACGGCCATTGTGACCACCAGCCTCAAAGCCTTCGGCTACAACAGCATCTACACCTGCATCCTGGCACTTGCGTGCAAATTTTGCGCTGCTTACCACATGCACTACTATTATCCCATTTTCCTTCAGTTTCGCAGTCCAGGTTTTAGGGTTGCCTGCTGATGTAAACACAATGGGTACTTTTTCGCGTACAATGATCTCTATGTGTTTATCAAGATCTGGATATAGTAAGGGGAGGTTTACACCAAATGGTTTGGTAGTAGCTTGTTTGCACTTTTGTATATGCTCTTCCAGCACCTGGGGGTACATACTACCGGCACCTATTATGCCCAGGCCACCAGCATTGCTCACCGCTGATGCGAGCCGCCAGCCAGATGCCCAAATCATACCAGCTTGTATTATGGGATATTGTATCCCAAATAACTCTGTTACCCGGTTGCTGAAGCCTTTATCTGTAAATTTGCCTTCGAACAGCATACTATTAATTATTTAACGGGAGTTTTGGGAAGTTGTGGGCTTAAGAATAATACGGAATTGTTTTTTGTGTAGCGCCGATCGGTAAGTACCCCCGACATTTAGGTCGGGGGTATATTGTATATCTCTTACTGATCCAAGGCGGCCTCAGCTACTTTTTTCTTGTAGAATAGCGTATTGCAGTTTTCGGGTCTTAATATTTCTCGAGCTGTTTCCTTGAGGTAGTCAGCAGTTACAGCCTGGTAACGGGTCCATTCGCTGTTGATCATTTCGGCGCCACCCAGGAGCTCATAAAAAGCCAGGTTGTTTGCGCGCGACAGTAAAGCCAGATCTTCGAAAGAGATCATTGCCTCTATTTTGTTCTTGGCTTTTTGTAATTCCTCATCTGTGACGCCTTCGTCTAATAGCTTTTTTATTTCTTTTTCTACTGCCTCGTTGGCTTCTTCTATGGTGCGGCCCTCGCGTATCTTGCCTTCTACTACCAGTAGTCCCGGATCCAGACTGCCCGTATGGTAGCAGTGGAGGCCACTAAACAATTGCTCTTCTTTTACCAGGCGCTGGTACAATCTGCTGCTGTAGCCGCTACCCATTATTTCGGTTATAAGATCGGCGGCGTAGTACGGCTGGCTCATGCGCCCTGCCATATGCCATGCCTTGTATAGCGCGTCGAATGGCACATCTGCATACATAGTTTCGTGGCGTGCCTCAGTTTGTGGTGGTTCTACCGGTAGTTGGCGGGTGTATTTTTCACCTTCAGGTATGCTGCCAAACCATTTTTGTGCGAGCACCTTTACTTCTTCAATAGTAACATTGCCAGCTACGCATAATACAGCGTTCACGGGGCGGTAGTGTTTAAAGAAAAATGCTTTTACATCTTCCAGTTGTGCCTCTTCAATTTGCTTCAGGTCTTTACCAATGGTCATCCACTGGTATGGGTGTTGCTTATATGCCAATACACGCAGGTGATGCCAGGCATCACCGTATGGTTTATTTAAATAGTGCTCCTTAAATTCCTCACTTACCACCTTGCGCTGGGTTTCCAGGCTTTTTTCGCTGAAAGCCAGGCTCAACATACGGTCACTTTCCAGCCAAAATGCTGTTTCCATATTCTGAAGTGGCAACTGTATGTAATAATTGGTAATGTCGTTTGTGGTATAAGCATTATTTTCGCCGCCAGCCATTTGCAGGGGCTCATCATACTCGGGTATGTTTACACTGCCGCCAAACATAAGATGCTCAAATAAGTGCGCAAAACCGGTGCGGTGTGCGTCCTCATCCCTTGCGCCTACATCGTAAAGTACGTTAACGGCTACCATTGGCGTAGCCTTGTCTGTATGCACTATAACCCTAAGTCCGTTATCTAAAGTAAATCGCTCAAATTGCAGCATGGTGCCAAAGGTAATGTAAATGGAAAAAATATAAAGGGGATTCGCCTATCAGGATTAGTGATGTGCCGTTAGTCAACAATCATCACTCTCGCAGGGCATATCTGCGCTTTCTAACTCTATAGTGGCATGCTGTATATTCTCGTGCAGCAGCTTGTGTTTTATATTGTGTACTACCTTCATTTTTTCGTCGAAGCTCAATTCCTTATCGAGCACCAGGTGCGTAGTAAGTGCATTCTCTGTAGTACTCATAGCCCATATGTGCACGTGGTGTATGTTTTCCACCCCTTTTATATTCATCAATTTCTTTTCGATCTCCAATACATCCAGGCCAGGAGGTACAGCATCCATAGATAGTTTAAGGCTGTCTGTAAGCAGGCTCCATGTGCCCGAAAGTATAATGGCCAGTACAATAAGGCTTACTACACCATCGAGCCAGTACCAATGCGTAAAATAAATGATAACCCCGGCTATCACCACACCCAACGATACCATGGCATCTGTAAGCAGATGCAGGTAGGCACCTTTATTATTGAGGTCGTGATCTTTGCTGCGGAAGAAAAACAGGGCAGATATTCCATTGATAATGATACCCAGGCCAGATACCCATGCAACAATACCCCCTTCTACCGGCTGGGGATTGCGCAGCCGAACAATAGCTTCAAACCCTAGAACGCCTATGGTTATGAGGAGTATAACAGCATTGGTAAGAGAAGCCAGAATAGTTGTTTTTTTATAACCGTAAGTATAGCCTCCTGAGGGTTTCACTTTTGCGAGCCTGAATGCGATGAGTGATAGTGCAAGGCTAGCCACGTCGCCCAGGTTGTGTCCGGCATCAGACAGTAAGGCTATTGAATTGGTATAAATACCCGCACCTATCTGTACAATAACATAAATGCTATTCAATATAATGCCCGCAATAAAAGCCTTATTATTGGCATCAGCAGGTGTTACATGGTGGTGATGGTGCCCATGTCCGTCGTCGTGGCTGTGGTTATGGCTATGTGAATGGTCGTGCATTTGGATACTGCGGTTGCTTTGCAAAAGTATTGGTAATTGTTGGAAGATAGAGTAGGGATGGCGTAGGCAACTTTTCTATAATAAGCTTACGCTGCAGGTTTAATATCCAGTACCCGTACCTGTAGTTTGGTATTGCCGTTGAACTCGTTCTCGTCTATAGAGAATACCATATCAAAAGGGCCTTCGGTTACAAAGTGATATTTATCGGCCAGGTTGAAGCCAAAACCATCTACTATATAGCCGTTGTGCTGATGTACCCTGAATTTTAAGTGGTTCTCTTTTACAATGTGGGAGCTGCCCTGGTAGTCGTACACGCGGCGGCTTACAAATACAGGTCTTAAATTTGTGGGGCCAAAAGGTTCGAACCGATCAAGCGTATTATAAAAAGACTGCCGGATATTGGATAGTTGGATCTCAGCATCTATCTCTATTTCGGGTATAAGCAATTGCGGAAGTATGCTCTGCGATACTACCTGCTCGAACCGCTCCATAAATAAAGGCACATTCTCTTCGGGCATGGTCATGCCGGCAGCGTAGAAGTGACCTCCGTAACTTTCCAGCAGATCTTTACAGGCATGCACTGCCTCGTATATATTGAACCCGGATACTGAACGTGCCGAACCTGTTGCCTTACCATTGGCAGATGTGAGCACAATGGTAGGACGGTAATAATGGTCTATAAGCCGGGACGCTACAATACCTACCACGCCCTTGTGCCAGTGTGGTTGGAAGAGTACTGTGGTTTTGCGTGCCTGCATTTCAGGGCTGCTGCTTATAAGCTCCAGCGCTTCCATAGTTATAGTCTTATCTACTTCCTTACGTTCGTAATTGTCTGAGTGGAGTGCAGCGGCCAGTTCTCCAATTTTTTCAGGTTCTGTTTCTATAAAAAATTCTACTGCTTTTCGGGCATCGTCCATGCGGCCGGCAGCATTTACGCGGGGGCCTATTACAAATACCAGGTCGCTTATGGCCAGTGCTTTGCTTACCCCGGCCAGCTCTTTCAAGGTATCGATAGCGAGGCAGGGTGATTCATTTATTTTTTTAAGACCGTAGTAGGCAAGTACCCGGTTCTCACCATCCATAGGCACAATGTCGGCCGCTATGCTGGTGGCAACGAGATCGAGGTGTTCGTATGCTTCTTCGGCAGGCAGTTTCCAGTGTTTCAACAACGCCTGTACCAGCTTAAAACCAATACCACATCCACTCAACTCATTATAAGGATAGGTACACCCTGGCTGCTTGGGATTGAGTATGGCTGCCGCAGGCGGTAACTTAGCATCGGGTAAGTGGTGATCGCATACAATAACATCTATACCCAGGCTTTGTGCATAGGTAATGAGCTCTACCGATTTGATACCACAATCCAGCGTTATCATAAGCGTATAGCCGTTAGCATGTGCATGGTCTATGCCAGCCCGCGATATGCCGTAACCCTCGCGGTACCTATGTGGAATGTAAAAAGAAAGTTCGCCTTTGTAATGCTTTTTAAGAAATGCATAAACTACAGACACCGCGGTGGTGCCATCTACATCATAATCGCCATATACCATAATGCGCTCGTGCCATTCCATGGCATCGCTTATGCGGGTCACGGCCTTTAGCATGTCCTTCATCAGGAAGGGATCGTGCAGCTGGGATAGCTCGGGTTTAAAGAAAGAACGGGCAGCATCAAAGGTATTGATACCACGCACAGACAACAACCTGCACAGGGCAGTACTTACCTTCAGCGATTCAGAAAGCGTTTTTACCGTTTCTTCATCTGCTGCTTTTAAAGTCCACCTCTTTTGCAATTTCATTTTCCCCCCAGTTGTTGTACTGACTGGTAGTATTGTGTCATCCATGAATCCAGTTTTTCGTTAAACTCAGCGTGCTCTACATTCTGTAAAAAATCCCCTTCACTCATTATACGCTGCAGTAGGGCATCCTGGTTTTGTATGCATTGCATAGCCACATTGTATGGCGTATGGCTGAAAGATACCATTTCGTAAACAGAAATGAATTGTTGAGGATAGCGCCTGCCCAATTCTTTTTCTACCTGCTTGCGTTGCAGGAAGACAGGGTCGGCTACCTTGTCCCGCATCTCTACAAAGTTAAGCAATGCCAGTTGTGCTACGGCATCGCCATTAGGCTTTCTTTTATGCTCGTATTCTTTTAGTATGGTTGCCCAATCGTCTTTGTATTCATCAATAAGCGCATCAAGCACGCTACAGTCTTCAAAACCAGCATTCATACCTTGTCCGTAAAAAGGAACTATAGCATGTGCAGCATCGCCTATGAGTGCACTTTTATCGCCAAAGTGCCATGGGAAAACGTGTGTGGTGATGAGCGATGCAGTAGGATTTGCAAAAAAATCTTCCAGTAATGTAGGCATCAATGGTACAGCATCAGCAAAGTGTGTATTGAAAAATGCAGTTACTTCTTCTTTTGTCTGCAGTCCCGCAAAAGAGTTCTCACCTTCAAACGGCATAAATAGGGTGCATGTGAAAGTGCCATCCGTATTGGGCAATGCTATCATCATATACTTACCGCGCGGCCATATATGCAACGCATTTTTTTCCATTACCCATTTGCCGTCGGCACCAGGCAGTATAGCCAGTTCTTTGTAACCATATTCAAGATAAGTTTGTGCGCTGTTCACGCGCTCCATAGTAGTGTAACTGCTGCGTAATGCACTGAATGCACCATCAGCGCCAAACAGCAGGTCGGCATCTACAGTCTTTTCAGTGCCATCTGGCAATTGAAAAGTTATATGATTCTTCGCGACGTCAACTTTGGCACAACGGTGTTCAAACTCAATATGTACGCCATCATGCTCGGCAAGTGTCATTAGTTTTTTATTCAGGTCGCCACGGCTTACAGAATATATAGCCTCGTTGTTCTTGCCATAAGGCTGTGTGGCCGTTTGACCGTCGGCCATGTGCAGGAAGCGCCCATACATAGGGATGGCAATCTGTTCCATCTCGCTACGCAAGCCTGCAATTTCCAGGGCTTTCCAACCACGGGTACTCATAGCGAGGTTTATAGACCGGCCGGCAGCGATAGCAGCGCTGCGCATATCTGGTCTGCGCTCGTAAATGGTAACATCGTAACCTTTTTTGCGCAGTATTACAGATAACAGCGAGCCTACAAGGCCGGCACCCAATATGGTAACAGGACGGGACATAAGAATATTTTGCGCCAAATTAACAATAAAGGAGCAATTGAACCATGATTTTGGTTGGAGTTATACCCGACCACTACCATACTTATAATCACAAATAATACAATGTGGGTAAAAGATAAATTAGTTAAAATTGATAAACAGACGCCTGCCATACCATAAAATGTAGTGGAAGTTGTTACTTTTGGCGGCAGTTACACACCAGCACAATGGCTTTTACAAAAGATAAAGACAAAAAGAATAAGAAAAATAAACCTGTATGGCGCGAGTGGTTGGATGCCGCACTGTTTGCTATAATAGCCGCAACGCTTATACGTACCTTCTTGTTTGAGGCTTACACCATACCCACAGGGTCTATGGAAGGCAGCCTGCTCATAAACGACTACTTGTTTGTAAGCAAGCTGGCATATGGGCCAAGGGTACCTATGACACCTGTAGCTGTGCCGCTTGTGCACAATACTATGCCATTAACAGGTGGGAGATCTTATACGGAAGCAGTAGAGTGGGGTTACCACCGCTGGCCAGGTTTTGGGCACATAGAACGCAATGATGTTGTGGTATTTAACTATCCTGCAGGTGATACTGTGCTGACCGAAATGCCAGAAGGTGATTATTACTCTACGCTAAGGAACGAATTTAATAATGACCGGGACCTGTTAAAGTCGCGCTATTCTGTGATGACCCGCCCTGTGGATAAAGAAGAAAACTATATAAAACGCTGTGTAGGCATACCCGGAGATATACTTGCTGTAAAAGACGGTGTACTGTGGATCAATAACCAGCCCGGTAATGTATATCCACACCAGAAAAGATTTTATATAGTACAGGCCAAAGGGTTCGGCATATCGGATGATTTCCTGGATGAAAATGATATAGATGTAATACGTAATGAGGGCAGCAACTCTATTTTGAACCTGGCAAACGACCAGGTAGAAATGGTGAAGAAACTACCACAGGTAATATCTGTTACCCCAAGCATATATCCTTATGGATATACTGAAAATGGAGGCACCTATCCTAATGATACTACAAACTTTAAGTGGAGCCGCGATAACTATGGGCCGCTTACTATACCTAAGGCTGGTGTAACCGTACAGCTCACGCCACAAAATATAGCTTTGTACCGCAGGGTAATAGCTAATTATGAGGGCAACAAGCTTGTGGAGAAGAATGGAACATTCGAGATCAACGGACAGCCAGCTACCAGCTATACCTTTAAAATGAACTACTACTGGATGATGGGAGATAACCGTCATAATTCTTTAGACAGTCGCTACTGGGGTTTTGTGCCTGAAGATCATGTGGTGGGCAAAGCCTGGTTTGTTTGGCTGAGCTATGGCAAGCATGGTATAAGATGGAAGCGTTTGTTCCATGGCATACATTCTTTAGAACAATAATTTAGCTTTGATTATATGAAGAATTGCATACTTCTGTTCCTGATGTCGGGAATGTTGTTGATGTCTTGCGGCCAGGGAAGCAATACAAAAACAACTACAACTACAACGAGCGATAATGTAACTACCAGCATACCTGTAAATAATGGCAAGCAATTGTTTATGGATAATTGCGCCCGTTGCCACGGATTAAAACAGGATAAACTGGGACCCGCACTAGACGGCGTACTTGCCCGATGGAATAATGATAGTGTGAAGGTGGCTGCATTTATACAAAACAGTCAGCAGGTAATAACCGGAGGACAAAACCAATATGCAACTGCGCTATACCACAAATGGAGTGATGCGCCCATGCCAGCATTTACTAACCTGAAAGACGGTGAGATAAAAGCGATATTCAGTTATATACAGGCAGGGATAGAGTAGGATCAGCCGTATAGTTCCAGGTGTATATCCTTCTTATCATAACCCATGGCTACAATGCGTTCGCGCGCTTCGTCTATCATGGCGCGCCAGCCACATAGCATGAACATTGCCGGGCCGTGATTTTGTGCCAGGTCTTCGTATATGGCATGAACATAGCCCTTGTAACCCTCCCAGTCTTCGCGCGATAGTGTAGGATGGTATGTGAATTCAGGCATCATCTTTTCTAATTCTCGCATTGGCTCATCGTATAACAAGTCTTTGCGATTACGGCAGCCGAATATAAGGTGTATCTGATTGTGCGGTATGTTGTGATAGTTGATGTATTGCAACATGCTATGAAATGGCGCAATGCCTGTGCCTGTGCATATGAGGTATAAGGTTTTTTCGATGGCTTCGGGTAGTACAAAATTACCTTGTGGGCCACGCAGCGTAAACTCACTACCCACCACTACGTTATTGAATATATAATTGGAAGCGGCACCACCTTCTACATAAACTATAAGTAGCTCTATAATATTTCCCCCATCGGGCATAGATGCAATACTGTAGCTGCGCCACCGTTTATTGCGCTGCTCATGTATAGGCAGATCAAGAGTTACAAATTGCCCCGGCTTAAAATCGAACGCAGGGGTTTCGGGCAGTTCTATCCAATAACTCCGTGTATTGTGCGTAGCCTGTTCTATGCGCTTTACTATGCCGGTTTGCCATTGGGGTATCATGGTGTAATTTTTTGTAAGGTACAAACTAATGCGATAATCTGTCACTTGTATGCAGAGGAAGAGCTTATAGGATATTGGCGTTGTTGATGAGTGGCAACCTGATGAAGAATGTAGTACCTACGCCGTATTCTGTTTCAAACCATATTTGACCTTTCCAGAACTCAATTATTTTATGGGTCATAGCAAGACCCAGGCCTGTGCCGGAAGATTTAGTAGTAAAGTAGGGCTGGAATATTTTTTTCACAACATCGTCTGTCATGCCGGTACCATTATCTGCAATGGTTATCAATGCATTGTTGTCTTCTTTTTTCAATTGCACATTGATGATGCCGGATACACCTTCGGGTATAGCCTGTATAGCGTTCTCAAGCAGGTTTGTAAATACCCGTACCAACTGGCTGCGGTCGGCAAATACCCACAAACTTTCGGGTTCTGTGGCAAGACAAACTTTTATCTTTTGCTCGTTCAGGTATAGTTCTGTGTTCTTTGCCAGCAGGCTGTTCAGTTCCAGCTCCTCGGGGCGGGCTTCGGGCATCTTGGCAAAATTGCTGAACTCTGATGCTATATAACTGAGGTTATCTATCTGCTCAATTATTGAGGCTGTTACTCTATTGGTAAGGTCTTCTATATTAGGGTGGTTGTTCCGCATGGCCTGCTGCAGGTACTGAATGTTCAGTTTCATAGGTGTGAGCGGATTTTTTATTTCGTGGGCTACCTGCCGGGCCATTTCACGCCATGCTGTTTCACGCTCGTTCTGTGCCAGCCGTATGGCATTCTCTTCCACTGTGCGTACCATTTTATTATACTCTTTTACCAACATTCCTATCTCATCATTGTATGGCCATTCTATGCGCTCATTGCGTTGCAGGTTAACGCGGCCAAACTGCCTGATGATGATATTGAGCGTACGCGTAAGCCAACGGGTAATGATGACAGTGAACAAACTGGATATGAGGAATATAAAAGCATACAAGTTGATGAGTGTGACAACGATATTTGAAATCTGGAAGTTGAGGTCTTTCTCTGAAGAGAAGAAAGGAACATTGATATAGCCCAACGTTGCCCCCATATCATCGCGCAGGGGTACGTAGCAAGACAGGTAGGCCAGGTTGCCTATTTTCTCATCTTGTATGTGTATGGATTTGCCCAACGTTATCAACTCATAATAAGCATCGGGACGGATGATCCTGGACAACAGTCCACGGTCGTAGATGTCATCCTGAGATGTTACATCCAGCGTGCCATATTCGTTAAAGATATTGATGTCTATTTTCTCGCTGCTGGCCAGGTTGGTAACAAAGTTCTTAAATCTTTGGGAGCGGCTCACCACATCAAACCGGGCTTCCCGGGCAAAGGCATTTTCCTGTTTCAGGTATTGTTGTACCGATTGTTGTACCACCTGCATAGCATCCTCCAGTTTGTTTCTGTTGGATGCCTGGTATTCTTTTACAAAGAACACTATGGTAACAAAACCAATGATAAGGAATGATACAAGCACTACACTGAGCATGGCAAGGTGTATGCGCCGTCGCAATGTGAGCGTAACAAACCGCCCGGTGAAGTGTGGGTTAATGAAGTAGGAGATGTACAGTTGATACAGCAGTATGATGACGGCCAGCAGTATCTCTATACCAAACATGTAAGAGAAGATGGTAATGGTCTCAAACACCAGGTTGTGCCGGTGTACCACAACTACAGTTTTACGATTGTTGTACCTGTACCATAGTTCTGAATAGTTTTGGCGCTCGTGTATGCTGTATTGTCGCAATGTAGAATCTAGCTGCAGGTAAACAGGGAATTCATAATCGTTGGTCTGCGATACCAATTTGTTGTTTACATAGATAGCATATGCATACTCTTTTTCGCTGCTGCTGGTTTTTAAGCTGGCAGGCTGCAGCAATTCAGGATATACGGTTTCATTTGCTGCTTTTTTAGGTGTAAGATTGATGAATGCGTAGCCAGATATTTTATTGGTACTATCATTGTGCAAGGGCAGGTAGGCTATGTAGTAGTGCCCGTCTGGAAGTACTGTTTTATAAAAGAGCGTACTGCTTACCATTATTGCAGAGTCGTTCACCTCGGTCATCAAGGCATTATAACTTACAGAGTCTTTATTGAAGAGGCTATGCCCGGAACGATCGAAAAGATGTATCCTGCTTTGGTAACGGTTTAGCTGCCCTCCGAGGTATAGTGCGTCAAATCGTTCGTTAATATTTTTACGATTGATGGCTACAGGTTTTTCAAGGAATGCGTTAATTACCTTATCCCGCTCTATGTTTTGCGCTATTTTGTCAAACAACAATTCTGTATAACCATCACGGTCGGGGGCCACACGCTGCTCTGCAAAAATCTTTCGGGCATCCGTCTCTTTTATGCCGTTAAAATATTCTATAAGGCCTGTACTGAATGCGCAGATGAATATTGCCCAGAATACCATGTGTGGCGAGAAGAGATCTGATACCAGCGTGAAGCTGCGTATATCCAGCACGGCGATGAACAGGATTAGCCACCCCAGGATGAAGAAAGGGAAATCATCGCTGTCTTTTTTAAGATATAAAACTATACAACTACCTATAATGGCAATGACCAGGTACTTGAGCCATCTTTTGCCTACCAGGTTATTGATCTCTGTATTAAGGATGAAAATAACCAGGCATGACACGCCTGTGATGATGCCAACAGTAAGCAAGCCCAGTATAGTATATACATTGATGGCGTAAAAGTGGCTGACATCGAAAGAAATACTGGAATCGAGCACCAGCCCCCTGATGATGTGGACAAAGAAAAAAGTATAACAGGTGATGCTGAGCACAAAAAGGCTGCTGGCAATATATTTTAGCCGTACAGACTGTATGCGGCTGAAAAAGGTTTTGTAGGGAGTATGCCGGGTTATAAATACTACTATCCATAAAAAGCCGAGCGTATTTATGAGCAGGTCTCCCAGCGATGGTTGCAAACTGCTGGATGCATATAGCCGGGGAGAAAAGACAGTAAGGGTTTCTATGTTAAAAGGCAGGCCATATATGTAGAGCAATACACGCAATACGATCACCACCGTTAGGGTTACTATTACGCCCACTGTGTAGGCGCGATTGCGGGTGAGGTAAATGGTCATAAGCTGTATCCACGATACACTGGCCAGTATGGCTGCTATAACCATCCATAATAATAATCCATCGGGCGTCCACCGGGGTATCTCTTGTTTATGAAAACGAAGATAAAAGGCTGGTTTGCCTTGCGTGTCCTTTATGGCTATGGTTTCAGTGCCAGGTTTATCCAGCACCTCTGTACCCAGTGGTATGTAGTCGCCTGCCGCAAAGTGTGATTTCAAATAATCATTCTCGAGGGGGTAGCGGAACAGTATGGGTAGCAGCACCACCAGTTTTTGATTGGTGTCTGCAGGGTTGGGCAATGCATATTGCTCCCGGTACATACTGCCACCGGCAGTTCTGTATAGCCTTCCCGGCTTGCCGATCTGCATATTGGCAGCAGAGAGCTCATTGGTATTCCAGAATATGAGGGAGTCTTTATTATAGGCAAAGAAATAGAAAGGTAAATCTTCCAGCCGTTGCTCTTCATTGCCGGTAAGCTCACCGGAAAATATTTCCCTGATGGTTTTTTTATCTTTTAAAAGAGATGCAAGCGTGTTTTGTCTTTTAAGGAAATCATTGCCGGCCATGTGTGCCATTCGGTCTGGCTGCAATTCTTCGCGGTGCACATAATACCGGTAAGAAGTGAGCGCCCATAGCAGCAGGCTCAGCAGCAGCCATCCACGATATGGATAATGCCTGAACAATCAGTTATTCCTGTTTTTTTGCCTCATTCCACAATGCATCCATTTGTTCCAGGGTCATTTGCTGCAGATCAGCTCCCTGCTCCCTGGCTTTCTCTTCAATATACTGAAAACGGCGGATAAATTTCTTGTTGGTCTTTTCAAGCGCCTGCTCAGGATCAACATTTATAAAACGTGCATAGTTGATGAGTGAAAAAAGCACATCGCCCATTTCTTCTTCTATTTCAGCAGGATCGCCACCAGCCACAGCTTCATATAGTTCAGTTATTTCCTCATCTACTTTTTCCTGCACCTGGGCGGTATTTTCCCATTCAAAGCCCACTTGCTTCGTTTTGCCCTGCAACCTCAACGCCTTCATTAGGGCGGGCAGCGATGGGGGTAGGCCGCTGAGCACCGACATTTTACCTTCCTTCATTTTAATAGCCTCCCAGTTGCGCTTTACGTCCTCCTCATCCTCCACCTTAACGCTGGAGTATATATGGGGGTGCCGCGATACCAGTTTATTGCATACACCTTCTATTACATCATCAAGCGTAAAGCTCCCTTTTTCTTCACCTATTTTGCTGTAGAAAACAATGTGTAGCAGCAGGTCGCCCAGTTCTTCTTTTATGCCTGTATAGTTTTCGTCTGTAATAGCATCAGCCAGTTCATACACTTCCTCAAGTGTTTGTTGACGCAGGGTTTGTATGGTTTGTTTACGGTCCCACGGGCATTCTTCCCGCAATTCATTCATGATGCGCCTAAGCCGTTCCAGCGAGTTTGAGTACATGCTCTATAATTGAGTGTGGTTGTTCTTTACTGTTATTCTCCTTCCTCCTGCCACTTATAACCATTCACTTTTAATCCAGCCAGTTGTAGCACACGTTGCACCACTGTATAGGCCATGTCTTCAAAAGTCTCAGGCTTGCTGTAAAATGATGGTGTGGCTGGGCAAATGATGCCGCCAGCCTCGGTAAGTGCGGTCATATTTTTAAGGTGTATGAGGTTGTACGGCGTTTCGCGCACTACGCATATCAGTTTCCTCCGTTCTTTTAGCATTACATCGGCAGCACGCGTAGTAAGATCGTTGCTGATGCCATGGGCTATACGACCCAGCATGCCCATACTGCACGGACATATGATGAGTGCTTCGTAAGTGCTGCTGCCGGACGCGAACGGCGCCATAAAATCGTTCTTATCCCATTTGCGGAAAGGGAATTCCTGGTAAGAGTCGTCTCCCAATTCGTGTTGCCACACTGTATAAGCATTGTCGCTCCATACCACGCTCACTTCGGTTACCTGTTCTTTTAGCTCCTGTAGTTTTTGCAACAAAACTTTGGCATAGATAGACCCACTTGCACCGGTTACCGCAACAGCTATTTTCATTAAGAGGTATTATAATTTAATTAGTGGTAATTATTAACAGCAAAACTACATGGATTAATTGTAAATTCGTTTTTATAAACGTGTTACAGATGAAACGATTATTACTGCTGGCCATACTTTTCATAAGCGCGACAGGCGTAACCATGGCAGGAGACAAAGACAAGAAAGAAGATAACAGTGAAATACACTGGCTGACCCTTGACGAACTACAGGTGAAGATGAAAGAACAACCCCGGAAAGTATATATAGACATATATACAGACTGGTGCGGGTGGTGTAAGGTGATGGAAAAGAAAACATTCACTAATCCAAGTGTTATTAAATATTTCAACAATAACTTCTACGCTGTAAGGCTGAATGCTGAACGCAAAGACACCATTATGTTTGCCGGTAAAATGTACTATTATGATGCTAATGCCAAGGCAAATACACTTGCTGTGGAACTGATGCGTGGTTCTATGTCTTTTCCTACAAGCATCTTTATGCAAGAAGATTTCCAGAATCCGCAACCCGTACCGGGTTACCTGGAAGTAGGTAATATAGAAAAAATATCAAAATATTTTGGCGACAATACGTTTAAGCACATTTCGTGGCCTGAATACGATAAAAGTTTTAAGCCTTCCTGGCAGTAATTTTTTTAGGAACTGATTTTTTAGGAGCCGGAGCATTCAACTCCGGCTCTATTATGTACTTCATATCTGTCTGGTAAAATTTGCATGCGGGTTTGAGCCCGCAGATCTCGCACTTGGGACGGCGCGCAACACAAACGTAGCGGCCATGCAGTATGAGCCAATGGTGTGCTATGGCTATTAAATTTTCAGGTATCAGTGCTACAAGCTGCTGTTCTGTTTGCAATACATTTTTTGCTTTTGTAGTAAGGCCTATTCGTGCCGATACCCGGAACACATGGGTATCTACAGCCATGCTGGCCTGCCCATAAACTACTGATGTAATGACGTTGGCTGTTTTGCGGCCTACACCGGGCAGTAGCACCAGGTCTTCAGTATTATCGGGCACTACGCCATTATATTTTTCAACCAGCATTTTAGCCATGCCTATCAGGTGTCTTGTCTTGTTGTTGGCAAAACTGATGCTTTTTATCAGGTCGTAAACATCTTCTTCTTTAGCCCGGGCCAGCAAATCTACTGTAGGGTATTTGGCAAAGATGGCGGGGGTAGTCATGTTTACCCGTTTATCTGTGCATTGTGCACTTAGTATAACTGCTACCAATAACTCGTATGGGTTTGTATAGTGCAGCTCTGTTTCTGCATTGGGCATATTCTTTTTAAACCAGTCTATGCAAAATTCAAAACGTTCTTTTTTGGTCATAAGAAAACCCGCTATTTTTTACAAAATAACGGGTTAAACCAACAAACCATCCTAAAAACATTCTTTTATATAGAAGGGCAGTATAGCATCTTCTTATTCAATAGTCTTATTTAGTCATTTCGCAGGCTCAAAATCAAGTACGTTACCATCCATACAATACCTTTTGTAGGTGGGCGCAGGACCATCGTCAAAGACATGCCCCAGGTGGCTGCCGCAGCGTGCACAAACTACTTCTGTACGTTGCATACCATCAGATCCGTCTGCATCCAACCTTATACTGTTTTTGTTTATGGGCTGGAAGAAGCTGGGCCAGCCGGTACCACTGTCAAACTTAGCATCTGAGCTATATAACAGGTGGCCACATACCGCGCAATAATAAACTCCCTTTTTATGGTTGTTCCAGTATTCACCGGTATATGGTGTTTCGGTTCCCTTTTCGCGTGCTATTTCATATACGGCGGGGGGAAGTATTTTTTTCCAGACGGCATCGTTTACGTTAAGCGGCGTATTGTCTGTATGCGAATAGTATGGATTGTTATCGTGCTTATGCAGCAAGTTTTTGCTGCTGCTCATTTGGGCACATGCGCCAAATGCCAGCAAAACAAGTACAACCAGAGTGGATATTGAATTTTTGAAAGGCATAATTTTGTGTGTTTTATATATAAACGGAAAAATGGCTTCCGTGGTTGTTAATAAAACTAAAATCAGGCATGTTTTACGTAGAGTGGGATCTCTAATTTGACACCTATGTTCCTGCCCATGTTGTAAATACCCGAACGTCCCCTGGGGTCGGTAGGGTAAGGTTCAAAATATTTAAGGCGACTCAGGTGGTCCTGGTAGGCAACATCGGCCAGGTTATTGCCAAATACCGAAATATTGCATGTAACAACTCCTTTGCGGTTGGTAATGTCTGTGCCAATACCGGCATTAAGCAAAGTATAGCCAGGGGTTGGTGTTTCTGTACCGTAGGCAGAGAAAACATGGTTTTGGCGGGCATAGTATTCAAGCTGCACTTTTGCAAAACCATTGGCCAGCCATTTTGCAGGCTTTTTTAGGTTTGCCCTTAATTCAGATATGCCGTGGGGCGGGGGTATAAAGGGCAGGTATTTTTCGCTGTCGCTGGCTTTTACACCGCCGCTGCCGTTGTTAACGCCATATACCACTGAAAAGCTGTTCTCAAAATGGAGCCAGTCGAGCGGGTGGGGGTGTATGTCTATCATTATTTCACCACCATATAGCTGAGCTTGTGTAGCGCTGAACTTAAACGTCTGGTTATCAGGTACGATGACCGTATCAAGCCTCCTGTTATATATGTAGTTGCTGATATTGTTGTTGAAAAAAGCAATACTGCCCGATACATGTCTGGTGGTATAGTCAATGCCTATATCTTCCTGCAGGCTGAATTCAGGTTGCAGGTTGGCGCCTATCTGGTATATGTTGGTGCCGGGGTGTACGCCATTGGCAGATATTTCGGCTATGTTGGGGGCCCTGAATCCTCTGGAGAAATTAGCCTTGATTGATATTTTGCTTGAAAAGGCATAAGTAAGCCCAGCGCTATAAGTAAGGCCCGAAAAAGTGTGTGCGTATTTATTGAATACAGTATCTGACGGATTGCTACCGGTATAAGGCATATCGAACCCGGTTGCAGGATTGGGTATGGTATTGAGCGCATCATTGTTGAAGCTGCGGCTGTCGTACCGTACACCAGCGCTTACATCCAGTTTACCAAAGTTCTTTTTAGTCATTACAAAAGGGCCAATATCAAACTGGTTGTACGATGGTATTACGAAGTCGGTGCCTTTGGTAACGGTATTTACCTGGTACATGCCATTTATGCCTGTGGTGATCTCCCAGCCGTGTATTTGGGCCGCGTAGTACTTTATATCGTACAAGAAGCTATTCAGCTGAAGGTCGAGGCCGGGAAGGGTACTGTAGCCGGGGTGGCTGAACTCTTGTCGCACACTGCGCTCAAAGCCCAGGTTAACGGCTACTGAGCCATCGCCGGCAACAATATTATTGCTGAGCATAGCGCGGTAGTGTTGCACATGTTGGTGCAGCACGGGTATAGCGTAGCTGTTCAGTTCGTTGTTGGATACTATTGGTCTTTTGTTAAACGTATCCAGGTTGCCATCGTATATCTGCCTGGTGAACTTACGGGTAGCGGAGTCGCGACTGCCATCGGGTATGCCCTGCAAGTCATCAAACATGGTGAATTGTAATTGCGAAAAGCCCCACTTCTTTTTTATGCCCGCAGTGGCGCTGATATCAGTTTCTTTGAACCGTGTATTATACACGCGACCATCAATGGGATTTTGGTAGTCTTTAGCTTCTTTGTGCGATACCCGGCCTATCCAATATATACCATTCTGGGTGCCTTCCAACATTGCCGAGCCACCCAGCAGGCCGTTATTGCCTTGGTAGTCACCGGTTATATTGCCCTTGATCGTCCCTTCGGGAGCAGGTGGCGTAGGTATCAGATTTACCACCCCTGCAAGCGCATCAGACCCGTATATAAGGCTGGATGGGCCTTTTACCACCTCTATCCGGTCCACATTATATTGGTCCACTTCTATGCCATGCTCATCGCCCCACTGCTGGCCTTCCTGCCGCATGCCATCGTAGAGGGTAAGCACACGGTTATAACCCAATCCCCTTATTATAGGCTTGCTTATGTTGGGGCCTGTGGTCACGGCCTTGATGCCCGGTATATTGGTTATAGCGTCTATTATATTTGTACTCTCGTTTTCTTTAAGGTATTGGTTATTTATGGTTACAATAGGTTCAGGGCTTTTCCTTATTTCGGTAGCTTTAGACTGGCCGGTAACAACCACTTCGTGGCTTTCTATTGCGCTTTCATCCAGCTTAAAGTTCTGGTGTGTATCCTGGGTTATATTTATGGTGCGGGTCACTGAGCTGAAACTGATCATGTTGACCACTACTACATAGGTGCCCCTGGGCAGGTTATCCAGGTGGTAGTTGCCCAGGCTATCTGTAACAGTGCCTCTTTTAAGGTCGGGTATTTCTATAATAGCCCCCGGAAGCGGGTTGTTTTCATTATCCCTTACAATACCGTTCAGCCTGCCTGGCGCTGGTATGGCCCTTGCACTATGCCAGGCATATACCAGGGTAAATAACGTTAACAGCAGCACTTTAATACGCATAGAAGGGTGCAAGATGGGTATAAATATAATCCATCAGGCATTCTGCCAAAATTTAACTTCACGTTAGAATATTCATAATTCTTATTGTATTTCCATTTCTTTAATGAACTTTACCGTAATTGCATGTGTATAGCATAAGAGAGAAATGAGATACTTATTGTTTTTGGTGTTGTTTATTGCCGCCTGCGATGATGAACAACCCCAGCAATCCGGAACAGAGCTTACCGATACCTTTTTGCAGCGCATGGCCGCAAGGGCGGGGAATGCCCGGAAAGGCGGAGACAGCACGTTGGATTGTGCACTGGTGCTGCAACGTGTATTGCTGACCAGCAATCTATATAAGAAGAATAAGAGCTTTGATACTGTAGCACGTATAAAGAAGCATCCCTTTACCATTGCCCATACTACGGGCGATGATAGCATCCTGATATGGATCAATTACAAAGTTGATGATACTGCAACAATGAGGACGCTGGCATGGCTGGAGCTGGATATGAACAGTGGCCGCCTGTACGATGTAACGGCACCTGGCAAACATGCCCCAACGATCCTTTTTGATACGACGCAAATGCAGAGCATAAGGTGCAGTTGTGCCTATGCCGATAAAGCAGAAACGAGTATCCCTGTGATACATGCCACCCGAACCCGGGATAAGATGATACGCAACACAGAGTACACCGAGTTGCCCGATTATGGTAAGGTATTTTAGTGTTATGCCAACCGCGATCTGGTAATACTAACGCCCATTAGTAAAAAATAAACTCCTCCGGCTATTGAAATAACAGAAGCTTTACTATTTTAGAGTAAAATCTTTTAAATCTGTTTTTATGTTCATACACATGTACAAGCAATTTTTAGTTGTTTTATTGCTGGCTATGCCTGTAATGATGAAGGCGCAATCTATGGGCACACGTGCCGATATGGTAAACAAAACCTGGCGTATAGTAGCCATAAAATGCCCCGACGAGTACAGAAATACCAGCGAGGAAGACCAGTTTGTAAAATATTACCAGTCGCTGAAGCTTACACCTTCTCCTGGCTATGGCGGCAACAACTATGGTACGTATGTGCGCATACACCGCGATGTACGAGATAACCCGCGGGAAAGCGGTACCTACCAGTTTAATGCTGCCCAGGACGGTGCAACTTTGCTTACGCTAAAACCGCGTAAGGGCAATGCTACAGAATACAGAATTGAATTTTTGCACCCTAATTACCTTACTTTGGTGAATACGTCGCAGAGCGAGAAATGTAAGATATCGTACGCAGTAGCGCCATAATATAGAGTAATAATTGATTTTAAAGACTGCATTTCACTGGAATGCAGTCTTTTTCATTCTATAATACAGTGTATTTGCATTTATATGTTAATCTAATGCTAATGAAAAATATTTTTATTAGCTTTATGACTCACGTTTTAAACCTATATAAAAAATGAAAAAGATTATCCTTATTACGCTGCTATTTGCAGGTGCTGTTTGTGCAAAAGCGCAACCAACAATTACCATCGACAATAGCGCGTCAACATCCATAGATGTAAAAGTGCAGGTTACGGTAAGGAGTTTGCCTTGTGGGGGGAGTTTCGGTCAACCATCAATTCCTTATTCAGCTACAGTTACTGCGGGAACTGTATATAAGGGCGGTGCAGTCAGTATTAACGACCCATCATGGGGCTTTATACCAGCAGTGTCCTACTATGAGTTTTATTTTATCGGTGTTGGGGCGGCAACTTGTGGCGGCGGTAATACGGTTGGGGAATCTTGTAGTGGAGAACCTTACTCAAGCAGTTTTGTTGATTGTTCTTCTAATACGCATACTATAACCTGGACACCTGATACCAATGTTCCGCCTAATATTACTGTAACTATAAATTAATCGAACCTTTTTGTCACCCTTTTTAAATTACTCCTTAAACATTGAAATTTAAGTGGAAGACAACTGCGATTAGCAGTTGTCTTTTCTATTTTAATAGATGCTCTAGTTTCAGAGCTCTAGGTGTCTCATATGCTTTATCAGGTAGTTTAGACCATTTCAAAAGCTACCGCGAGTTTTTAAACTTTTTTTTTTCAACCTTTACTAACCATTACATCATACCCTACGTCTATCCCTTATTGGTGAAGTTCCTATTGGAAAATATTGCACTAAATAATGCGGGGAAATTTATTTTAAATAGTTTGATTATCAGCAATTATTTGCTAATTTTCCAAGCTATATATGTTATGTTTACTTTGCTTTTGTACTGAGATGCAGTACAGGCTTTATAGAAATGACATTTATACTACATGGCTATTTTGATGAAATGCGTTGTTAAGTTGTATTTTACCTATTGAAAATGAAAAAAGTTACCAGTACAAAGGAAATGAATAAATGCTGATGCAGTAAACCTGAACAGCTTACGAACATAACCGGACTAAAAATTTTTATCGTTACAATCCGATTTTTTTATGAAGAGATTATTTACACTGAGTACCGCCCTTAAAGTTTTTGTGATGTTGGTATTGTTGGGCAGCATGGGTAACAATGCGATAGCCCAGGTCAACTGTACTATTACTTTTTATGATTATGGTCTTTATTATGGACCCGCCTATAACGAGGAGGCTGCAAAAGACATAACCATAGGTACGGTTTCACCTACTTATACATTCCCTGGTATTTCTACAACTTCGGGTGCCAAATTGACTACGGCCGATTATACCGGTAGTGTATCTTTTGCTGTTACTGCAGGTACGACGGCGCCGGTTTCTGCCAATATGTACGAAATCAGCTTCATGGGTATGTACGTGGACTGGAATAAGGACGGAAGTTTTAATACCATTCCTAACACTACGAGTAACCCATACGGTGAATTCATTAGCGGTGTTCAGTTCAATAACTCTAATTATACTACAGTCAACTTTACCAACGGCAACTTATATGTTCCCGGCGGCGTGGCATCGGGTAATTATCGTGCCCGTATTATTTATGGTTACAATTACGGAACCACTTCACCACCTGCATTGTCGCAATACCCATGTGGCGACTGGACCACTGGTACTATATATAATTTAGGCTATCCTTATGGCACTGGCGCTTCTCTTGATGTTACAATTAATGTTACCAATCCTGCCAGCTGTTTCCCGCCACAGCCGCCCACTTTAACCTCAGCGACAGCCGGTGCAGCCACCATAAACTGGAATGCACCCAGTACCATTACCAATAACTACCAGTGGGTACTTGTACCTGCAGGTGGTACGGCAACAACTACTCCTATTGCATCGGGAACAACAACGGGTACAAACGTTACTATATCCAGCTTGTCGCCTATTACCAGCTATAGCTTTTATGTGCGTGCCAATTGCAGCGCTACTGATTCCAGCTCATGGGCAGGTCCGTTAACGTTTACTACCCTGGCGCCGCAGTGTTTCGCAACGCCTAATACACCTGCCATAAGCAATGCACCAATTACTGCAGGTGTATGTGCTGCCACACAGGTATTTACCCTCAATGCGACCAATCCTAATACTGCATTTTCAGGTATTACTTACCAGTGGAAAACTGCGACTACAACTACATCTACTCCACCTGCGCCAAGCGCTTACTCAAACATAAGCGGTGCTACAGGTTTGTCTTATACCCAAACACCAAACTTCCCGGTAAACTATGGTAATACGTCTTACCATTGGTACGAGATCGTGCCCACCTGCGTATTACCCCCAAGTACTACCTATACAGGCGCGGCTTCTGCACCCTATTCGTTTCAAATTCAGTCTTATGGTATTCCATACTACCAGGATTTCAGCACTACTGCCACCGGCGCATTACCTCAGTGTTTTGAAAATGATCCTGCTGACCCACTGGGTTCTTTTAAAGTGCAGCAGTCATTTACTACTGCCGATGGTACACCTTTCCCGTCCATAGTTGCAGCTTTTCCTGCTTTGCCGCAATCAGCGAAAAATGCGTTCTTTACCATACCCCCATTGGCGCTTACTGCCAATACCACTTATACTATACAGTTCAATTATGGCCGCAGCAATATAACCTACCCGCAGCGCATACAACTATACGCAAATACTGCTGACCCCGGTACACTTAACATACCCGGCGCGCCTTTCGTAACAGGTGGTACCAAGCTGTTTGACAGCTCTTATACCTTTAATTATGTAGGCTTTGAAAAACTGACGTTCACGCCAACTACATCAGCTACCTACTACTTCAGCTGGTACGACAGTACCAAAGAAACCAGTGCACCCGCCAATGGTACAGCACAAGGCATTGGTAATATAGCTATCTATATTGCCTCACCCTGCGTACGCCCAACGGCCCAGCCTACAGCGCTCAACTTCACCAGCAACGTAAGTACCATCACCGGTACATTTACCCCACCGGCTACAGCACCCGATAAATACCTTGTGGTACGCACATTGGGTACCACTCCGCTCAGCGGCTTTACCCCGTCTGATGGCGCATACTACGCAGTGAACCAGGCGGCAGGTAACGGAACTGTTGTATATGTAGGCAAGTACCCTACCTATACCGACCTGTACCTGAGCTCAGGCGTACAATATACTTATACCATATTTGCATACAATGATCTTTGCTCCAGCGGTCCTCTGTACGATGTGACCAGCCCGCTTACCGGTACCTACCAGACCACAGGTGGCAACACCTATGTATGGAACCAGACTGTAGCGGGCGACTACCAGGCAGCGACCAACTGGACCCCCAACCGCATAGTGCTGGACCCGAGCGATGTGCTGGTATTCAGCAACGGCGTAGCCGATACGGTAAACAATGTACCTAACCAGAACATAGGGCAGGTACAGGTGATCAACAATACGGCAGTACGCATACGCGCCAACAACTCCGGTGCAGCTACGCTGAGTATGCTGGCCACCACCACCAATACCAATGTACTGACCATAGATGCCAACTCATCGCTGGTATCAGATGGCCAGGGTGCAGCCCTTACACTGGCCTTCGGCGGAGCCAATGCCAAAGCAACGATAAACGGTAACCTGGAAGTGCAAAACTTTGGCCTGGTGAATATCCTTAACTTCTACAATTGTACAGCAACCGTAGGGCCTATAGGTACCCTTGCCGCAGGCGGTACCACAGGTACCTCCACAACAGCAGGTATCACATATACCAGCCCAGCCAACCTGATCATGAACGGTACCTACATCCACAAATACACAACAGTTGTGGGCGGTAACATACCGCTGGCTACGTGGAACACAGGGTCTACGGTACTTATCAGTGGCTACACCACCTATAATGGTGCCCCCGGTAACCTGAACAACCAGACATTCTATAACTTTACCTATAACTGTACCAACCAGACCGCCAACCCATCCAACTGGAATGGCATCATAACAACGAACACGAAGTTCAACGCGCTGGGTACCTTCACGGTCGCCTCAACCGGTACAGGTTCATGGGCATTGGGCAGCAACGGCTATTATATATACAACGTAGGCAACTTTGTACAGACAGGCGGTGTCTTCGACCTGGGTACAAGTTCCCCCACCACCATATACACACAGAGCTTCAATGTAAGCGGCAGCTTCACGCAAAGCGGCGGTACGTTCCAGGCCTCTAACGGCGGTACCACAAACGGCCAGATCCTTAACTTCAATGGTACCAGCGGAGTGCAGAACGTAAGCTTCTACAATGCAGCGCCCACAGGTCCTATTACCTACCGCGTAAGCAACTACAACGGTATCAACCTGAGCGGCACCGGTACCCTTACCAGCGGCAGCAACTTTGCACTGAACACGGGCGGTGGTATGCGCATCAGCACCACATCACCCAACCCGGTAAGCACCTCACTGGTACTGGCCTATGCCAATACAGGAACAGCAGGGGCTACCCTTACCTTCGATACGGCAGCCAACTATACAGCAACAGCAACCGTATGGCCTGTAGCATCAGGACCGTTCAACGTAACGGTGTTCACAGGTGTGAACAATGCAGTGACCATACCCTTCAGCCGTACCATAGGCGGTGTACTTACGTTCACGAGTGGTGACCTGGACATGGGCACCAATGCCTTAACATTGGGCCTGAGTGCAACAGTACCCGGTACTATCACAGCGGTCAATGGTAATGGCTTTATCCGCCTGACCACAGGGTCATTCACCCGTTGGTTCCCAACCAGCAGCTTACCCACCAGCAGTTCAGCCCTGGGTGCCTCATTGAGCGGCAGTGGCAGCTATGGTTACTTCCCGGTGAGCTATGGTCCATCCAACAGGAATGCTTCTGTTTACTTTACCTCATCTGCCGGAGTTGCAACCGGAGGAACGATAACCGTAAGCCATGCCAGCTCACCCGGCCTGGTACCTGTATCCATCTCCGATGGCAGCTATACGATACAATCCCGCAGCAATGCATCATGGACGTTTAGTTCCACAGGCCTGTCACTGGGCAGTGGCGTAACTATGGGTTTAAGAATTACCCCAGCCAATCTGTTCAACCCGATCACGCCGGCCAACCTGCGTTTGATGAAGGTGAGCAGTGTGGTAGATAACTATGTAACCGGGGGTGGGACAACGCCACTGGTATATGCAGAACGTAATGGCGTATCACTGAGCGACCTGACGACAGGCGCATGGTATGTAGGTGCGAACAATGCAGACATAAGCGGCATATGGACAGCGATACTGACCGGTAACTGGAGCGCTAACGCTACATGGGACCAGAACGTACAACCCCCCACAGGCGCTATCTGCGTGATCAACCCTAAAGTGGTAGTGAACCTGGATGCGAACAGCAACACCATTAAAGTACTGACCAACAACGGTACCCTGAATGTGGCAGCCAATACGCTGACCATAGACAGTGCACTATATAACAATGATACACTAAACGCAACAGGCGGCACCATAAAGGTGAACGGTAACAGTACCGTAGTAGCCAACGCGGCAGTAGGTATCACCAACAGTGGCTTATTTAACTTAGCAGGTGGTACAGTAACCCTGGGCCCATCAGGTGGTGGTAACAAACCGTTTATCAACAACAACAACCTGGCAGTAAGTTCAGGTACCTTAACAATCAACGGTAACCTGCTTGTAAATGGATATACTACCTCAAGTACTATCCCTAACTCATTCTTCACACAAAGTGGTGGTGCTATAGTTGTAGATGGTAACGCAGGTGGTTCAGCAGCATCAAGCGTGGGTACCGGGTATTCGCTGGTAAGTTTGCGTAGCCCTAATCTGAATCTTACAGGCGGTACGCTTACAATAACTGATCCTCATCAAAACTCAAGTTCGTCTGTATATGCGTTTGAATATAACGTAAACACTACCAATGCACCATTCTATAATTATAATGTACCTGTAACCAACCTGGCTACAGCACATACCATTATATTCGGTGATGGTGTGTCCACCGATGCCGGTGGTAATAGCAATTCAGGTTTTAAAGTAAATGTGGCCAACAACAGCGGTCGTTTCAACTTTGGTAACGTAGTCGTAAATGGTCCATCAGGAACCAACAGGTTTGTAGGTTTGACGAACAGCACTGGTATACTTGGTAACCTTACAGTAAATAACGGCGGCCAGTTCTGGGCTTATAGTCCAGGTGCAAATTCTAATTTATATTTGAAAAACAACCTCACTGTAAATACAGGTGGTGTATTCTCAAGCTACTATCTATATCTTCAGGATTATAGCAGTGCAGGTAACCCAAGCTTACCTGCAAGCCAGAGCCAGATAGTAAGCGGCGGCGGTAATTTTAGAAACAACTATAGCGCTGCATCTTCTACTGGTAACTTCCAATACATGTATTTGTGTGGAGGTTCTAATCCAACTTTCCTTGATTCTTTTGCATTGGCAAATACCAATAGCAGCTGGATATATTTTGCGAATCCCGGTTTCCCCGCTGGTAATTCATTATTAAGTCATATTTATATTCCTAATATCAGTAACTACCGCATAGTGGAGCAAGCCGGTGCAGGTACTAATGGTAGCGCAACTACAGGTTGGGTAGCAGGTACATACTCTAAGCATGCAAATGCAGGTGGTTTCCCTAATACCTATAATATTGGCGATTCATTATACTTTACCCCAGTTACCCTTGGTCTTACAGCAGGTAGTGCTGTAACTACAGGTGGCGATGTCTTTGTACGGGTAAATGGTGGACTTGAACCCAATATAGCTTCCTCTACACTTAACCCATTGAAGACGGTAAAACGCTATGTTACCGTAGGTATATCTGCCGGTAATCCAATAGCTTTCACCAACGGTGGAGTAACTGTAAATATGAGCTGGGTTACAGCTGACCTTCCTGTCGGTGCTAATACTAACATATTCAATGTAGCGCAAGATTCTATCCCTAAGGGTAGCCTTATTCCTACAGGTAACTGGGCTTATCCTACGTCCATATTTAAATTGGTTAACCAGATCACGGCAACAGGCCTTAACCCGAGATTTACCGGCAACTATGTGGTTGGTGAAACTTGTCCTCCATCCACCCTTACTCCGTTAGTCCCAGCTACAACCATTTGTGCCGGCACACCCGATACACTTAGTGCCCAAGCTACAGGTCTTGGCCTTACTTACCAATGGTACCATGCCAATGGTACTCCTATCAACGGGGCTACCAATGCAAATTATGTTATAGCTAATCCGCAGCAGGCAGATTCAGGTGCTTATTATGTAGTGGTAACCGGCATATGCTCTGCTCCGTTAACATCAAATGTTACCACATTAACTGTCAATTCATTACCGGTCATTACCACGGCACCTGTTTCCGGCAGTGTATGTATTGGTGGTAATGATACCCTTTCTGTAACAGCAACAGGTACTGCACCACTTGCCTACCAGTGGAACAAGAATGGCGTTGCCATATCCGGGGCTACATCAAGTACCTATACAATAAGTAATGCGGTTCTTGGTAATGCAGCAGGTTATACCGTTTCAGTAAGCAACAGTTGCTCCAGTGTCACTTCTTCCATAGCATCGGTATCAGTTAACCCGCTGCCGGTAGCTTCAATAACAGCATTGAGTTCTACCACAGCATGCCAGGGCAGCACAGTAGTATTGCAGGCACCTGCAGGCAATGCGGGCTATGTGTGGACCAATAATGGTGCGCCATCGGGCTACAACAGCCGTTTCGATACAGTGAATATCAGCGGCGGCGTACAGGTTACAGTAACCAGCCTTGCAGGTTGCAGCGCTACCTCAGCAGCCGACTCAGTTAAGTTTATACTGCCACCACCTGCCAGCATCACCACATCAGGCAATCCTAGCTTCTGTCTTCCAGGTAGTGTAACCCTGTCCGCAGATACATTAACGGGTTACTCATATACGTGGCTGGATAATGGTACCCCTAATGGTTCAACAGGTTCTTACTTTACAGCGCTTGCCTCAGGCAGCTACCAGGTTATTGTAAAGAATTCTTACAACTGTCCTGATACCTCAACAGCAGTAGTAGTGAGTGCCAGTCCTGTACCTGTACCTACGGTTACCACAGCGCCGGCACCGGGTGCGCCTACTACCTTCTGTGTAGGTGGCAGTGTTGCCTTTACAACACCAACCAATTACCTCACGTATAATTGGTACGATCTGAATACCAGCACAACCATAGCAACAACACAGACCACCAATGCTATCTTCTCATCAGGCAGCTACGAGCTGTTTGTAACAGATGGCAATGGTTGTCCGGGAGCCTCCAGCCCGGTTATAGTAACGGTGAATGCATTACCAACAGCTACAGCAGTGGCACAGGGCCCAACCAGCATATGCCCGGGTGGTAGTGTTACCATAGCCGGTGGTGCAGGTGGCGATGCTACAGTGAAGTACCAGTGGTACCAGACAGGTGGCTTTGGAGGCATCAATGGTGCAACCAACCCAACTTATACAGCAACCAACAATGGTAACTACTATGTTAAAATAACAGACACGGTAACTCATTGTACCGGAACCTCTGCGCCAAACGTTACAGTAACCATAGCTACCCCAACAGCAACAATAACCCCGGCAGGCAACCAAACACTTTGCCAGGGTGCAACAGCTACTTTGCTTGCTAATGTGGGTTCTGGCTACCAGTGGTACCTGAATGGCACCACGCCGCTCACAAATACCCAGGCCCTTATCGCATCAACAGGCGGTACCTATACAGTAGCAGTGACCAACGCAGCAGGTTGTACACAAACCTCAGCAGGTAAGACCATAACAGTTGTTCCTAACCCTGTAGCTACAGCAACAGCAGGTGGCCCAACAACTTTCTGCGCTGGTGGTACAGTACTATTGAGTGCAGATACCGGTACTGGTCTATCTTATGTATGGGCTCCCGGTGGTGCAACAACACAAACCATTAATGCATCTGCAACAGGTACATACAGTGTAACAGTAACCAATACAAATAACTGTAGCACAATTTCGAACAGTGTAAATGTTACTGCAGTACCATACCCTGTAGCAACTATAACATCGGGTGGTTTGCCAACATCCATATGCACAGGCAGCAACGTGCTGCTTACTGCAGGCCCTGTAGGCAACAGTTACTTATGGTTGTTCAATGGTTCGCCATTGCCATACAATGATCCTAACCGCACATCAATATCTTACCCTGCTAATCAGACAGGTACCTACACCGTTACTGTTACCAACAGTACAGGTTGTGCAAGCACCACATCGGTTGCCAACGCTATATCAGTATTCGTGAACCCGATACCAACAATACAAACACTCGGACCAACTACGTTCTGTTGGGGTAGCAGCGATATACTGCATGTAAATGCAGGTACAGGTGCAGGTCTTGCTTACCAGTGGTACAACAGGGGTTCTGCAATAGTAGGCGCAACTGGTCCAAACCTTACGGTGTTCGATTCTGGTTACTATAATGTGATCGTTACTGTTGTGGGCAGTTGCACACAAACATCTAACAATACCGATACAGTAGTCGTAAACCAGCTTGCAGCACCAGTTATCACAGGTTCTCCTTACAGCAGCCTCATAACATCATCGGGCAGCTATGCACACTACCAGTGGTACCTTGGTACTACGCCGTTAGTGGGCGATACACTGAGCAGCGTGAATGTGTATGTGAATGGTAGTTATCACCTGGTAGTAACGAACAGCGAAGGTTGTACGGGTGTATCCAATGTGTTTACAAAGAACACAACGGGTGTATCTAATGTATCAGGTAATAACGATATAACGATCTATCCAAACCCGGTATCTACTGTAGTACATATAGATGCAAGCATACCGGTTGATGCTACTATCAGCACTATAGAAGGCAGGGAAGCATTGAAACAGGCTGATGCCAAAACGATTGATTTGACCACCCTTGCCAATGGCATCTACATGATACGTGTATACGACAAAACAGGTACGCTCTTGAAAGTAGAAAAACTGGTGAAGGCTAGTAATTAAATAAATAAGTAGATCATACATGAAACGGGACCTTGTGGTCCCGTTTTTTTATTTTTATGGATGTAGTTGCAGTAGAATTAGGCAAACGAATTTCTATTATAGCCTTTGCTATACTTAGGTAGAAATAAATAGAAATGAATGGCGATACTAGTGGTTACAGACCCATTAAACCCAATACCTTCTCCAGATCTTCCGGGGTATCTATGCAGTGGCTTTCGTAGGTTGTGGGGATGCACTTTATTTTAAATCCGGCTTCCAGCCAGCGCAGTTGCTCCAGAGACTCTGCTTGCTCTAACGGAGATACTGATAGCCTGGTGATCTGCTCCAATACATCGGTACGGTAGGCATACATACCTACGTGACGGTAGTAGTTGTAGTGGAGGTGCCAATCTTGCTCTGCAACGCCTTTTATAAATGGTATGACCATACGGCTGAAGTATAACGCTTCCTGTTTGTGATTGAGTACTATTTTTACTTCACCTTTATCAAACAGCATATCGTAGCTATGCACGGGTATCATTTGTGTGGCCAACTCTGTAGTGCCATCTGCAAGGGCTGCTGCCAGCTCATCTATTTGGGTTGGGTCTATAAAAGGTTCATCGCCCTGTATGTTGATGACATAATTATAATTGCCGTTGAGTTGTTGCAGTGCATCGTAACAACGGTCTGTGCCGCTGGGATGGTGTACTGCAGTCATTACAGCCTCACCACCAAACGATAAGACATGATCGTATATCCTTGCATCATCAGTAGCTACAACCAGTCTGCTTAGGGCCTTGCTTTTGGCCGACTGTTCGTACACCCGCTGTATCATAGTTTTGCCCTGGATATCTGTTAAAGACTTACCTGGAAAGCGGGACGATGCATAACGTGCAGGAATAATGCCAACTATCATTGTGGTGCTTGTAATGTTATCTGGGAATTGTTACTGGTATAAAAAGCAGTTTCCGGGATATTGCGAAGTGCAAGGAAACGTTTGTAGGTATCGGTATAATGCATACGCTCGGTGATCGTCTCATTGTAGTGCCTACTGATGCCTGTTAATAGTTCTGCCATTTCGCGGAGGGCCATATTGCTGCCATCATTAGCTGTAATATAATCGGCAAGACGGTTCTCTTTTGCATAATTGATGAGCAAAGGATTTGCCGCACGGCCTACCATGAGCCGCAGTCCGCATTGTTCTGCTACTGAGAAATCAAGTACATCGTCAAAGAAGAAGGCGATTTCTTCGGGCTGAAGATTGTGGGTATGACATATGTGGTCCAGAGCTTCTTTTTTCCTGGGTACCTTGTAGTAAACTGCATTTAGATGCTCACGTTTGCCAAAGGTGTAAGCTGCCTTGTTGTGCTCACCTGTAATGACGCAAAACACAGGCGTATGGCCCGTACGCAGGTAATGGTTGAAGCGCAGCATGTTGGTGCCCATAGAGTCAACCTCGCTAAAAGGGCTGGAGCCGTTCTCGTCTTTAGCACCATTGTTAAACACGCCATCCCAGTCGGTCACAAAGGCCCTGATCTTAAAAAGTTTCGCCTGCAACTCAGCAGGCGAAACCAGAAATTGTCCTTTGAACTCCTTAATTATATTGAGATCGGGATTAATCATTTTTTAAGTCCTGTATATCTATCATACCAGATGGTGCACCGTTTTCGGTAACCAGTATGGTATCTACACTTACTTTTTTGAATAATTGTGCCGCATCGTTGAGCAAAGCGTTGCCGTCTATGCTTATGGGCGTTTTGTATTCCAGGTCGCCCAGTTTTTTGCTGAGTATGTGTTCACCATCGCTTTGCAACAACCTTCTTAGGTCGCCATCTGTAAACACACCTTTCAAGCTACCGTCTGCATTAGTTACAGTGATGCAACCAAAACCGAAGTCTGTCATTTTTACAATGGCATCTTTCAGGTTAACACTTTCGCTAACGGTAGGATTTACCTTGCTGATAGCATCTTTCACGTGCACGGTCATGAGGCGGGTATCGCTGAGGAACTGCTCTGTACCTATAGCTGTGAAATGGTTATCGGTAAGGGATTTCAATATTTTAAGCGGAACGGTAATAGTGTGTACGCCCAGGTTGATAGCGTTACGCACATGCTCTGTAGTACGTACGGAGCTAAACATGATCTTGGTATCGTAACCATAGTGGTTCACAGCTTTCACGCACTGGTCAACTAACGCCAATGCATCATGACCCTGATCTTGCAAACGGCCAACCAGCGGGCATACATAAGTAGCGCCGGCGTGCATAGCCATGTAGGCCTGTTGCAGGGTGTACACCAGGTGTACATTTACCAAAAGACCATCGTTGCGCAGCATACGGCAAGCCCTTACCCCTTCAAGAGACACAGGTATTTTAAATACTGTACGCTTAGGATCGAGGCCGAGGTTTAACTGACGATGTGCTTCTTTTACCACATCTTCAGCGGTATCACCTAATGCTTCTATTTGTAACACCGGCACTATTCCTGCCAGCTTCACTATCATGTCATCTATATTGGTGATACCCTCGCGCTGCATAAATGTAGGCGTAGTGGTAAGGCCATTTAAGAAACCTAATTTAAACCCCTCTTCTATTTCTTTGAGGTTGGCCGAGTCAAGATATAATTCCATTGTACGGTATTTATGAGTAACTATTGTTTATAATATTTTTTTAAGAAAGATTCTGCGTCAAGCACTTCCAGTTCTGAAAAATAAAAGTCATCAATATCTGCGGTTACAATACAAGTGCAGCCACTACTGACTGCTGTATAATATTGAAGCCCGTCTTCAAAATCATGAATTTTTTTATTCTGCAGAGCAGAAATGGTTTCTTTCTTTCCACACTCGGCTATTATTAGCTTTTGCGACAGCAAATCTATCTTACTTTTTGCTAAAATACTACCCTGTTTTTTTTCAGCGAAGTAATAAGCTATTGCCAGACATAAAGGTGATGTATATACTTTAAATCTTTTATTATTTGCAAGGCTAAGGACCCGCGCTGTGTATGGAAAGGCAGGATACTCTTTATTTAATACAGAGATCAGTACGTTAGCATCCAGGAAGAACTTCATTTCTTATTGTAAAAACTTTCTTTTAGTTCCTTCCTGTTTTTAGTTTTGCCATATGTTACATCCCCCTCTGCCAATACAGATACCCAATCCGCAACCGGCATAGATTCAATATCTGAATAGCTGCTGCCTACCGCTTTGCGCAAAAGCACCTCGGTAAGCCTGCTGAGGCTAAGCCCCTGCGATTCCGCATAGGCTTTTGCCTTTGCTATTACCTGGGCATCAAAACTGAGTGTCACCTTGGCATCCATTTTATTCTCTTTTATACGGCAAAATTAAAAAAGTTATACGTATAAACCAAATTGCCTACCTGGTATGCTTTGGCCGACTTGTGTTTCAAACAACTACTTCCTGTACTTCACTTCAAGTGCATGCAGCTCTATCAATGGCTTCATAAACTCTTCAAAATCATTCACATTCAGCTGGCTGGCTGCATCGCAAAGGGCGTTTGCAGGGTCGGGGTGGGTTTCTATGAACACACCATCAACCCCTGATGCTACGCCTGCACGGCTAAGCACAGGTAAAAATTCGCGAGCGCCACCTTTGGCATCGGCACTAGGGATACCATACTTGCGTATGCTATGCGTAATATCGAACACAACAGGATAGCCTAACAGACCCATGTGATAAAAACTACGTGGATCGACCACCAGGTCGTTATAACCCATGGTGTAGCCGCGTTCTGTAAGTATTATTTTGTCGTTGCCGGCTTCAACACATTTAGTTACCGGATGTATCATATTCTCTGGTGCCAAAAACTGGCCATGCTTTATGTTGATGACCGCGCCTGTTTTAGCAGCAGCAACCATAAGGCCGGTTTGCATACACAGGTAGGCTGGTATCTGCAATACATCGCACACTTCGGCAGCCGGGGCGGCCTGGTCTGGGTAATGTATGTCTGTAAGCAGGGTGAAGCCAAACTGTTCTTTTACTTTGGCCAGTATCTTCAATCCTTTTTCAAGACCCGGGCCATCGTAATACTTAAGGCTGCTGCGGTTGTCTTTACGGAAAGATGATTTGTAGATGATAGGGATGTGCAGCCTTTCGCCCACTTCTTTCAGCTTTTCAGCTGTTTTCATCATTATCATTTCGTCTTCTATCACACACGGGCCAGATATAACAAACAGCTCATCTGCGCCGCAACTGATACCACCTACATTTATTTTCTTTATGCTCATAATTACAGTCTTTCGTACAGTTTTTTAATGGTGTCTATGGTCACCTTTTCTTTCCAATCGGTGCCTATGGCGTGGTTCCACATATGTGGCAGGTTGTAGGCAACTTCGGCCATCGCAGTTATCTGCTCATCGCTCCAGCTTTTTGACAATCCCTGCGGGAGGGTGACATTGTGCTTTACCAGCATGGTTTTCAGCTCATTCACAGCATCACCATAATAATCTTCAAGATGCTGGAAGGCCAGGCAATTAGCATAACAATGCTTTTCGCCCAATATTTTTGATAAGCCGTAAGACAGTGCGTGACAAACACCTACCTCGCTATAGGTAAGGCTAAGCCCACCCATCATTGAGGCTACCATCAGTTTGTCATCGTTCTCAGGGTTTTGGCCTGCATTGGGGCCTACATATACATCGCGGCACAGCTTCAGCGCCTGATCGCCATAGGCAAGACTATATATATTATTCAGTGTTCCGCATTCTGCTTCTATTGAATGTATATAAGTATCCATACCAGTGTACAGCCATTTATCTACCGGTACTGTTGCAGCCAGTTCGCTATCCAGTATCACCTGGTTAAATACGGTCCAGTCACACTTCAAACCTAGTTTCTTTACCGGACCGGTAAGTACTGCAGTCATAGAAACCTCTGCGCCGGTACCAGAAATACTTGGTACCCCTAAGTGGTAAATACCCGGTTTCTTAATGAGGTTAAGCCCCTGGTAAAGGGTAGAAGAACCCTCGTTGGTGAACATGAGCGATACTGCTTTGGCAATATCCATAATGCTGCCACCACCAATACCTATAACACCGGCAGGTAACCCTTTAGATGCCAAAACCTCATCGCGAAGTGTGTCTATCTGCTCGGTAGTGGGTTCGTGAGGGTCAACATCTATAAAACGTACTATGTCCTGAGGGCCTGCGGGGATGCGTTGCTCCAGGTTTTTGCCCTTGAAGTAATTATCGACCACAAACAGGAAGAAGCGGTTGTTCTCATTTCTTTTTTCAGCCAGTATGCCTTCCATTGCTGAAAAGCTACCTCTGCCAAAAACAACCTTATCAATATTCTTAAAATTCTTGAACATTTCTACTAATTGATCATTTAAGTGCCACCCAGTTTAATAGTTCCCCTTCTTTTCAAGGAGGGGTGGCTGATAGGCCGGGGTGGTTAAATTCGCGCCGGTTATATAACTATACAGTTGCTGGTTCGCCAATTGCTGCTTTTACAGCTTTAGCTATATTATTGGCCAGGGTACGTACCTCGTCTTCTGTCCATGTACAGCGGATACCAAACGATATAAGCCTGCCCACTACTTCCTGTGTTTTAGGCAGGTGGAGGTGGCCATAATCCTGATGCTCAGCATTTTGTACGGGCAGTTTAGATACCGTGCGCAGCTGGTGCAGATGGTCCCACTGGTTGATGAAGTGGTACATGTTGGTGTACCAGTAGTTAAAACCGGTGACACCGTTTTTATTAAATTCTTCTACTACACGTTTTGCAGTAGCAGTATCGGGCAGGAACATATTCAGGAACGTAGCTGAATCACCGTTAGGGTCAGGCAAGGTAGCAAAGCTAACTCCCTCCACTTGCGACAATATCTCAACCAATAGTGCTTTATTCTTACGATTAGCAGCCATTATCTGCGGCACCTTGCGGGTCTGTGCCAGGGCTACAGCCGCGTGCAGTTCGCTGATACGGTAGTTGAAACCCAGTATGGGGTGTGGCTCCATACCGCGGTTAGTGCCTTCATGGTTATGGCCATGGTCGGTATAAGTATCTGCGTGCTTATATACCTGCTCGTCGTTGGTAACTATAATACCACCTTCGCCGGCAGTAGCTATTTTAAAAAAGTCGAAAGAGTAGCTGCCCGCTGTACCAAACAAGCCGGTATAAGTACCTTTATAAGATGCTGCAAAAGCCTGTCCTGCATCTTCAACCAATATTAAATTGTGTTCTTTTACTACAGCCATTATGCTGTCCATATCAGCCATGCCACCGCACATGTGTACCAGGCATACAGCCTTAGTCTTGGGGGTAATGGCAGACTTAATGCCCTCTGCGCTCAGGTCCAGGGTTTCATCTATCTCGGCAAATACAGGGGTAGCGCCTATAAACAGGACCGCCTCAACACTTGCTATAAATGTAAATGGCGGAACGATCACCTCATCGCCTGCACCTACGCCCGATGCTGCTAGTGCTGCAGCAATAGCAGCAGAACCGTTAGATACTGCATGAGCATACTTGGCACCGGTTATTTTTCTTACTTCAGCTTCAAATTCCTTTGCTTTCCAGATACCATTCCTTTGCTGGTCGTGACCATAACGGAACAATATCCCGGTTTCCAGCACATCATTTATTTCTTTACGCTCTTCGCTCCCAAATAATTCTGTTCCAGGCATGATAATAAAAATTTAAAATGCAAAAGTAGGTTAATTGCCGAAAAGGGTAAAATCGGGTTGTAAAAGGAAATGTGAAAGGTGGGGTTTCATTCGTAGTTTACTTACTTTTACATTATTGACAATTTAATTTGACATAGCCTGATTAATGTCGAAGAGTAACGAATAAACAAAAGATGAATGAAGATTTCCAACTTAGCGATAGACAGTTTAAAGGAGTATGTATCGGGTGACAACATTCTCATGCCTTATCTTTCGGGACCCAATATTCTGAAATTATTTAACACGGTAGGATTTAAAGATATTTATAATCATGGAAGTGGTGGTGGAATGCCAGAGAACGTAAGCAGGAATAAATATGTTTTTGATAAACTTTTAGAAGTAAATGGAACAAATGGACTTAAGGTTATCTTGGAACATATAGCAAATCCACGTCATTTTGCGATAAATCCGAAGCTTGATATGAATGTTGCTGTACAGTCTATAAATCAAATAATAATTCAAGATGGTTATCGATATGAACTTCTAGATGGAATTTATAAGATAATTGGTGCAGATATTCCGGATGAGATTGTTGTTGAAATACACTTTGAAGAAATTAAGAATCAGATTATTGAAGAATTAAAGAGAGCTAAGTTTCTAATTTGGGTTGCGGTTGCTTGGGTTACAGATAAAGAGCTACTTAGGATACTATATGAAAGAAAAAAAGAAGGATTGAATGTTCAAATTATAGTAATTGATGATGAAATCAACCAAAAATATGGTATTGAATATGAAAAATATTTTGAGGCTTATCGAAAAAAGCCAGAGGGTAAATATCAAAACATCATGCATCATAAATTCTGTATTATAGATTTGAAAACTGTGATTCATGGCTCTTATAACTGGACAACTAAAGCACAGTACAATAAAGAAACCATTACCATAGACACTAGTAAAGAACTTGCTGAAAAGTTTGCAACAGAATTTATCAATCTTAAAAACTAATGTTATTTTCCTTCTCGTCCTCTGATTTTCGAGGATGCTACGGCACCCCTCTCGTCCTCGAATGTTTCGAAGATGCTACGGCACGGCGTTTGTAACGCCAGTCAACCTTTAATCGCCACTTCAAAAATAACACAGGCCCTGTAGGGGCCTCCGCTTTGTAGCAATTATGCCCTACACATCATAGCGGCCTGTAGGGCCGCCCCACACAAAACACCGAGCGGAAACGAAAGCAAAATACCAATAACACGAAAATCATGTTTGGTACGGGTCGGCCATACAGGCCGCATAATATTTACGATGCTAAATGCTACAAAGCTGGGCCCTCTACAAGGGCACTGTTGCGCAAGATTATCCCCTCTCGTCCTCTCATCTTTCAAGGATGCCACGGCACGGCGTTTGTAACGCCAGTCAACCTTTAATCGCCACTTCAAAAATAACACAGGCCCTGTAGGGGCCTCCGCTTTGTAGCAATTATGCCCTACACATCATAGCGGCCTGTAGGGCCGCCCCACACAAAACACCGAGCGGAAACGAAAGCAAAATACCAATAACACGAAAATCATGTTTGGTATGGGGCGGCCATACAGGCCGCATAACATTACGATGCTAAATGCTACAAAGCTGGGCCCTCTACAAGGGCACCGTTGCGCAAGATGACCCCTCCTCATCTTGCACTACACATGTATGCTTATAAAAAAGATGTGGATATCCTTTTTTGCTCCCACCAACCACTCATCGTAAATTGCACTACGATCAATAACCTGGGAACCATTGATTGCAAGCCACGATTTGTAAAATGCTTTCCTGGCGACTCAAAACCCCAAACTTACCCTGTCCGGTACCGGACAGACCAGACAGTTGGGTAAAAAGTAATATCAGCTACAGCAAACCCTTTCAGCCCACAAGAAATACTAAGTGTCCGATTTTCGTTTTTATTTCGGACAGGACAACCTTCTAACGTAAATTATAAACGCCGACCCTAAAATTTCAAAATACTTTGATTATACCTTAGAGCTTCTCTTGTTATCGTACGTTAAACTTTATCCAGCTGTACATAGGTATGGCAATGGAAGGGGTAAAATAAGACTTCTCCAGTCCCTGGATGAAATGTAAAAACATTTCCGCCCTCACATATGGTACATCTACTTCGCTATCATTTTTGGTTTGATTCAATAACGCATTAGTTTTTATACCTTCGGGTAACCCTAACAACATACTGTACATATTTTTTCCTGCGTCAACTGCAATAATTTATTGTGGATGTTAAGCCGGGTATTTATGCAGTGAATTTTTCCGAAACAGTGCTTATAATAAAAAATATAGTTGGTATATGACTAGAGCAATAAAACTTCATTTCCAGTGCTTGGTATTACTTGTGGCATCGTTGTTTATGAGTACCCAGGCATCTGCTACACACATATTTGGTATAGACCTTTACTACACTTATGTGAGTGGTAATACTTACACCATTAATATGGCTATATACGGGGATTGTGCCGCAGCTAATGCAAGTACTGCATTTAATGCTCTATATACTGATATGCCGGAGGTGCAGATATACAATGGCAATTTTATCTATCAAACAGTGAGCCTGAATCCCATAAGCCCGGAAGGTATTGAAGTAACACCAGTTTGTACCAGCGATACAAATAATACTACCTGTAGCAATCCGGCAAATACTGTTCCCGGTGTAAGAAAGTTTACCTATTCCAAGACGGTTACGCTTAGCGGGCCATCTGCAAACTGGGTATTTCATTTTGATGGCGCATTGGGTAATAACACCAATGCCGGGCGCAGCAGCACCATAACAAACGTTTTAGGTAACGGAACATCGGTCATATCCCTGGATGCGCAACTTAATAATCTTACTGCAGCAAATTCATCTTCTGTTTATACCACTATCCCAACACCTTTCTTTTGTGATAACGTGCCGGCAAACTTTAATCCTGGCGCTGTAGATCCTAACGGGGATAGCTTATCGTTTGCCCTCGTACCGGGTATCAATCAAACAACCGGGAGCTCAGTTAATTATGTATCTCCATATACGGCAACCCAGCCATTGGCAGTAACGCCGGGTTCTTTTATTTTTAATTCATCCACTGGCCAGCTAACCTTTACACCTAATTTGATACAACGGTCGCTCGTTGTATATACGGTTTCTGAATACAGGGCCGGTGTGCTTGTAGGCACCAGCCAACGGGAGATGACCGTTGTTACCCTTACATGCAACAGTATTCCACCTACAGGACGTATTTCCAACATTAGTGCAGCAGGTTCAGGGGTTAATATAATAGACAGTACCCATCTAAGCGCATGTGGAAATTCCGGAGCTTTTTCTTTCCATATCAACCCTATAGATTCCACTACTAATGTAACTATTAGCTATGCAGGGCTACCGGCAGGTGCTAACTTCGGTTTTAACAACAATGGCACGACTACCGCACAAGGTGTTTTTTCATGGAATACTGGAGGCGTAACCCCCGGTACCTACACCTTCTACATTACCTTTAAGAGCGATGCCTGCCCGCTTGCCAGCACACAAACCGTGGCATACAGTGTAATTGTATCGCCTACCACAACACCTACCATAGCAATAGCTACAACTGATACCGCCAGTGTATTTTGTGTAGGTGCACCAATGCACTTTGCGGCAACTGCCACCGATACCGGAACTAGTCCGTCTTACCAATGGAAAAAGAATGGCATAAATGTAGGTACGAGCAGCACTACATATACCAATGCGGCAGCTGCAAATGGCGATATCATTACATGTGCACTTACATCCAATCTATCCTGTTTATCTGCCAATAATATTGTCAGTAATGCTATAACAGCCACAGTACATTCTTCAACAATACCTATTGTTACTATAACAGACAACGCCGGGGCCATCATTTGTTCGGGTACGCCTATAACCTTTACTGCAAGTGCAACTGATACCGGCACAGCGGCCACTTACCAGTGGCAAAGAAATGGTGTTGCTATAACTGGTGCAACTCAAAGTGTTTACATTGATAATAATTTAGCCCAGGGAGATACCATTCTCTGCGTTGTGAACAGTAATGCACCTGTATGCGCTATACCAGGCATGAGCCCTTATATAGCACCTACCGTATTTCCTGCTCCTGATACCACGGTTACAACATCAGGACTTATACATGTTTGCCTTGGCGACAGCGTGACATTACAATCTGCGGGAGTCGGAACCACTTATCAATGGCAGAGGAATGGTGTAAATATTAATGGGGCAAATGCAACTACATATACTGTACATACTACGGGTAATTATACAGTCTATGTTTCAAATACTTTTGGCTGCGCTGTTATTTCATCAGTTGTCCCCGTTACCATATCTCCTGTACCACCGGCACTGCTATCCAATATAGGCGGATACCTGAATATTTGTACAAACGACAGTCTGCTGCTTGGGGCCCCAATTAATTATACACAAAGTTATGTCTATCAGTGGTACTGGGATGGTAACATAATAAATGGTGCAATCAGTGCAAGTTATATAACCAGGACAGCAGGTGCATACCAGGTGACCGTGTCCGACCATCAATGTTTAAGCAAGTCAAACATTCTTACTGTGACCACAATACAGGCACCTGTAGATACGCTGCTTTCCTACGGTCAAACCATTATATGCCCCGGAGGAACCGGAGTTACTTTAGCGGGAGGTACTGCCAGCAACCCCGAATCTTACATGTGGTACAGAAACGGAACGCCTATTCAGTCGGCTACAAGATCCAGTTACCTGGCACCAACGGTGGGTACCTATACTTTAAAAATAACCGATACTACAAACGGTTGCTCCTCTTATAGTAAGCCTGTATCTGTAACTTCTGGTACTATCCCTGACCCGTCTATTTCCTATGAATGGCCCTCATTTCAAACAGGTTTATTCAGCTATTATCAATGGTACTATAATAACGCGCCAATAACAGGCGCTACATCGGTACACTATGCTCCTACACAAAGTGGTGTGTACACGGTAATGGTTACAGATGCCAACGGATGTACCGGTACGTCTACCAATTATTACTTCGCATATAGTGGCGTGGGGAATGTGTCCATTACAGGTGATGTAAGAATATATCCTAACCCTGCCAATGACATTGTTTATATAAATGCACCTGTAGCAATAAATGCAGCTTTGTACGCCATGGACGGCAGGCTGGTACAGAGCGGTAAAAACATAAAACAACTGGATATTTCAGGACTTGCAAGCGGGATTTACATGATCGCGATAACCGATGAAAATAATATGGTTATCAAAATAGATAAACTGGTGAAGAACTAGTAATTGATAAAGAAAATGGGGATTTAAGTCAATACTTTAGCACAATACGTTTGTGGCAACAACATATACGAAAGCGCTTATGCTATGATAAGCGCCTAAAAAATTTAGTTATTACCCACATTGTTGACCCGCTGAAAAACTATGCGACGACCACAGTTTTTCAGCGTGCTAAGTTATAACGTCAGCTTATTATTTCTTGCTGCTAAAAAATCTGCTCCCTAATTCGGGGAAGCGGAGGAGTGCAGTTATCCATATCAGACTTTCGAGCACTACGGGTACCATTACATTGTCGTTGTGCTCTATGTGCGTGGCGATAGCGCCGCCCATGTATGCTGCCAGCAGCAAAGTGCCGATAATGCCTGTGCGTGGGATGATAAAAATCAGGGCTGACAAAATTTCGATAGTAGCTATGATTTTTATGGTGCTTGCGGTAATGCCCCATGTGGCTGCCTTAGCCAATATTTCAGGGGTAGCCATAAACTTCATAATGCCACTGCTAATAAATGCAAAAGCCAGTAATGCAGTGAGTACCCAGCCAATAATTTTTCTTGTCTTAGACATGATACCTGTTTTTTGTAAAAACAAAGTACGTAATAAAAATAAATAATGCAATCGGTACGGCTTCTATTTAAAATGAAGTAATAGAAATGGCTGCCAATGCAAGCTGTAAGGATGGAAGTGCTGCAGTTGCATGTTTTTGCTTCGTGTTTTACAGCGTTGGCGGATAGGGTTTGAATATGGTAAGGAAACTATCGAGCTGGTGCCGGTTTTGGATAGGGAAGATATACATCTGGTTATCGGCAGGTATTACTACCCAGTTGGCACTGTCTATCATTTTACTGTTTGTCCATACTGATCTGATACCTGTGAAATAGTAAAAAATTGCAGGTTCGGGTATGGGGAAATTCAATCCTTTAGCTTTAAAATAGCCTGTTGGCGGCAACAGCAAAAGTGGTTTTACACTGGGCGTTTGGTCGAAGAAACCTTTAACAGCCATTTCGAGCTGGTAACTTTCTTTATACCGTGCCTGGTTGCGGTACTCCTCATCCATATAATCCAATTGGGCAGGTATGAGGGATACATCTACCAGTATCACGTTGTCTAGCCACGCTTTGTTTACCGGCAATTGGAAAAAGATGACGATGGCTATTATTGCTACAATTGACAGTTGTATTTTCTTGCTCATTTCTTTTTCTTAGTTGAGGGCCTGGATACAGAAACTGTTTTACTGAGAACTTGTTTTGCCTGCAATTTTACAACGGGGATTTCCCAGTTCTTTAATGATGCAGACCAGGAGAGCAACAACGGACTGTTGCAGAAATACAACAACATAATTGGGAACAGTTTGAAGAGTGCCCGTTTGGTGGTGTTGACCACATCCATCCATGGCAGTATGTAGCCGAGTATTGCAAAACCTATGTACAAAGCGAATATGCTATATAGTGTGATCTTTGCCTCATCAGTATATCGTCTGTAGCGCACTGCATCGATAATTGCCACTATCATAAACAGGTAGGTAAGGTAGCCGTAACCTACCAGTGCACTGGGGTTGAATACAAGCTGGGTGGTTATGAGTTCCAGGCGATCTACCAGCCTGCCTACTTCCCAAACGTGGGTGTTTACCTGCTGGCCCAAATTGAACGTGACCGGCATATAGAACTTTAGGTAAACATTCATCCAGATAAGATAAAAGAATGCAGGTATGGCTATAAAAAGCAGGGTATTTAGCACTATGCGACCCTTGGGCAATTGTGCCTTGTTTAAATAGTATATAACAAGGGGCAACAGCAATGCTACGAGTGCAACAGTTTCGGTGCGGGTGTAGGTGGCTATGCCAAATGAAAGTGCAGAAAAAAAGAATGTACCTGTTTTTTTATTGGATACATACTTTGAAAGGAAGTACACACCATAAAAAAAGAAGATCATATTGCTGTAGTCGAACAAAATGACGTGGGTATATGAATAAACTTCCCTGATGGCAACGAAGAAAAGCAGCAAAGTGCCAGCTAAGACACCATGCAGACTTTGCCTGAGCAAACAATATAACCAGGTTGTGAAACTGATGGCTAATACAGGTAGCCACATAGCACCGTATGACATGACAAACAGTTTGTACACTACCTGCAAGCTGGTGAGGTATGGGGGTTTGAGATAATTATTTGTTGTTTCCAGATCCACACTAAACACTGAATTGAGCATGGTTTGCTCATCTACGGTGTATTTGGCCAATAGTTCTGGCCCTGATAACGTATCGCGGACATTGACCGGGGAATAGAAGCAAAGCCATGCGCTTAATATAACCAGGAAACCCAAAAGGATGATGAAAGGATAATCATAAAGCTGTAAAGGTAGGGTCCACTTTGTCCATTTGGGTTTGTATTTCCGGGCTATTAGCGGCTGAATATTTAACAGCAGGGTAGTGATGCAGATAGCCACTGCCACACTTACTGTATTGATGCGTATATAGAATAGCTGCAGCAGGAACGGGATGAACGATGCTACTGCTACGCCCATAATAAATGATAGGGTTATGGTTTTGATCTTGCCCTGTTCTATACCGAACAGGTATAGCAGA
>Ga0206994_1005_pt1 | contig 49049 bp, 47 predicted proteins | sample Alteio_BWMinCont_4_FD_153485 | JGI IMG/M metagenome (GOLD analysis project Ga0206994, IMG submission 153485) | Enriched cells from forest soil in Barre Woods Harvard Forest LTER site, Petersham, Massachusetts, United States -... | ecosystem: Environmental > Terrestrial > Soil > Temperate forest >...
TCGTAATGCTATTGACCATTTCTTTCGTACTTGCGATGAAATGAAAGTGAATGTATCGCAGGAGACTAAATATTTTTGCATTACCGAAGCCGTAGCACTTTACCTTCAAAAGTTCATTTTATATCGCAAGCGCAAGGTTTTTTACGGTGCGGATGGTACCAATAAAAGTTTATTTGATGTGATCAATAAACATAAAGACAATGAAAAGTTTTTGTATCCATGCTCAGAGTCTTTGGACAATGAAATTACTTCCTGGTTAAAGACCAATAATTGTGAGTTTGCAACACCGGTATTATATAAGATCATTAGTAACGATATAAAAGAAGTGATCGCTAAAAAGTTTGATGTGATCTGTTTCTTTACTCCTGGTGGCGTAAAAAGTTTATTGGAAAATTTTCCGAAATATAAACAGAACGGTACTAAAATAGGAGCTTTTGGTAACAGTACATTAAAGGCTGTAGAAGATGCCGGCTTATTATTAGATATCAAAGCGCCACAACCAAAGGCACCCAGTATGGTATCGGCATTGGATCTGTTTTTATCTTCCCAAAAAAAGAAATAACTGTTAATTATTTTATTGTTTGAATTGATCAATTGTTTTATTGTTCAATCGATAAATTATTACATTTAGTTACCAAATCAACAATTAAACAATTCTCCATTGAACCGGTTAATAAAAGAAACAAGTCCTTATTTGTTACAACATGCGCATAATCCTGTTGATTGGTATCCATGGGGTAAAGAAGCATTGGATAAAGCAGAAAAGGAGAACAAAATAATATTGGTAAGCATCGGTTATGCAGCTTGTCATTGGTGTCACGTAATGGAGAGAGAAAGCTTTGAAAATGAGCAGACAGCCAAATTCATGAACGAACATTTTATCAATATAAAAATTGATAGAGAAGAACGTCCCGATCTGGATCATATTTATATGGATGCTGTTCAGGCAATTTCAGGAAGTGGAGGTTGGCCATTAAATGTTTTTTTAACGCCGGAGAAGAAACCGTTTTTCGGCGGAACTTATTTTCCTCCGGTACAAGCATACAATCGTTCTTCATGGATAGAAGTTTTACAGGGCCTGACACAGGCATGGAAAGAGAAGAAACATGAAATTGAGGCCCAGGCAGAAAACCTTACAGCATATCTTACACAATCTAATAATATAGGTCAGGTAAAAAATACCGCGATAAATGTCCCAACAGAAGAATTGTTTACCAAGACTGATTGCCATTCTATTGCTGAGAATATCTTAAAAACGGCAGATAAAGAATGGGGTGGTTTTGGTAGCGCACCCAAATTCCCGCAAACTTTCACGATTCAATATCTTTTGCAGTACTATCATTTTACAGGAACAAAAGATGCTTTACAGCAGGCTCTTTTGTCATTGGATAAAATGTTACAAGGGGGTATTTATGATCATGTGGGAGGAGGGTTAGCCAGGTATAGCACAGATAGAGAATGGCTCGCTCCTCATTTTGAAAAAATGTTATACGATAATGCGTTACTGATAATAGTTTTATGTGATGCTTTTCAAATTACCAATGATAAAAAATATGAGCAGGCAATAAGGAAAACAATAAGCTTTGTACAGGAAGAATTGCTGAGTGAAGCAGGTGGTTTTTATGCAGCATTAGATGCTGATAGCGAAGGCGTAGAAGGCAAATATTATGTGTGGCAAAAAAGCGAGATAGAAAATATACTCGGTAATGATGCCGCATTATTTTGTACTTATCTTGATATAACTGCCGAAGGAAATTGGGAAGAAACAAATATCCTGCGTGTACTTACACCTATTGACGAATTTGTAAAAGTTAATAAAGTAGATAGAAATGAATTTGAGCAGATGATAGAACGATCGCTGCAAAAATTAAAATCTGTAAGAGGCAAACGTATAAAGCCATTACTGGATGATAAAATTATCTTAAGTTGGAATGCTTTAATGTTAAATGCTGTAAGCAAGGCCGCTTATGTATTGCAGGATAAAATATACAGGCAGTTAGCTGAAAAGAACTTTCAGTTTATTATAACCAATTTTAAAAAGAGCGACAGTTTCGAATTGCAACATACGTTTAAGAATGGTATCGCAAAATACCCTGCTTTTTTAGATGATTATGCCTACTTGATAGAAGCTTGCATAAGCATATATGAAATAACTTTTGATACAGGTTACTTATTAAATGCACAAGGTTGGTGTAACTATGTAATAGAATATTTTAACGATGAGGAAAGTAAATATTTCTTTTTTACCAATAAAATGCAGGATGATATAATTGTGCGAAAAAAAGAGATATACGATGGAGCTGTACCTTCAGGCAATGCTGTTATGGCGTTAAACCTCTTTAAATTATCTGTGATATTTGATAGGGCCAATTGGCGAAAAAGATCGGAAGATATGTTATCAGGTATCGTACCAATGGCCGTAAAATACCCTATTTCGTTTGGTGTCTGGAGCAGGTTTTTACTGCTACAAATAGCTGGGTTACAGGAAATTTCGATTGTTGGCAAAAATTTTGTTTCTCTGAATGAAAAAATATCCATAGCTTGCATACCCAACAAATTAACAATGTGTTCGTTTGTTGATAATAACGATTTCCCAATGCTTGCGTATAGGTTTCGTGAAAATCAGACTTTAGCGTATCTCTGTTACAATTATAGTTGTGCAGCTCCGTTTGATTCAGCTGATGAGTTAATGATAGCAGTAAGAATGAATAATGGATTCAATTAATCAAAATAGGTAATTCTTTATAATTAACGGATTAGATAGTTTAAGTATAATTTTTAATAGAAATTATTACTAAAATGTGTATAATTCAAAATAATCATTACATTTGTCAAATACTCTCAAAATTTATACGATGAATAAATTGCTTGTAATAATAGCAGTACTAGCTGTTGTGACCTTTTCAAGTTGCAAAAGTAACAAAAGTGTAGGTTTGCCGAATGATGGGCAACTACATGGCGTATCGCCTGAGAAAACCTGGCTTCAGGTTAGACCGCCGGGGATGGTGTACATACCACCAGGAACTTTCCATATGGGACCTAGTGATGAAGATGTTAACTATTCAAATACAGCACGCAATAAATCTGTATCAATCAGCGGTTTTTGGATGGATGCTACTGAAATTACCAATAATGAATATCGTCAGTTTACCAATTGGGTAAGAGATTCTATTGCTGCAAAGCAAATGGGGTTTGTTAAACAAAATCAAGATGGTGTAGAAGCGATTGATTGGAAGAAAGCTGCTACTATTAAATGGGGAGATAAAGCAACTTTGGAAAAAGTTGATGCTATGATAGTAACTCCTGATAATAGAATATTTGGTAAAAAGGAATTGAATGCAGGGAAATTGATATTCCATTCGGAAGTATTCGATTATAAAGCTTCTGCTTTGAATAAAGATGCAACTATTCCTCGTTCGAAATTCATCGTAAAAACAGATATTCCTATTTATCCGGATACGCTTTGTTGGGTTAGAGATTTCTCTTACTCTTACAACGAGCCAATGTCTAAAAAATATTATGCTCACCCTGCATTTGGAAACTATCCGGTAGTTGGTGTTAACTGGAAACAGGCTACAGCTTTCTGCGAATGGAGAACAATGTATCTTAATGCTTTTCTTGTATCTAAAAAAAGAAACCCGGAATCAGATTTTCGTTTGCCTGCAGAAGGTGAGTGGGAATATGCAGCTCGCGGCGGTCGTTCGCAAGCTCCTTATCCTTGGGGTGGACCTTACTTAAGAAATAAAAAAGGATGCTTACTGGCTAACTTCAAACCTGGCCGTGGTAACTACCCTGAAGATGGCGGTTTCTATACTGTTAGAGCTGATGCTTACTGGCCAAATGACTTTGGTTTGTATAACATGGCTGGTAACGTTGCTGAATGGACCTCATCATTATATTATGAAGGAGGTTACTCTTTCCAACATGATATGAATCCGGATATTCGCTGGAATGCAAAAGATTCAGATCCTCCAAGAATGAAACGTAAAGTTATTCGCGGTGGTAGCTGGAAAGATGTAGGCTATTTCTTACAAACAAGTACACGTACTTACGAATATCAGGATACGGCTAAATCGTATATTGGTTTCCGTACGGTAATTGATTTGCCTACAGCTGTAAGAAAGCGTGGATAAAATATAATACCAATACTATATGAATAATATTGGCGGGTGCGATATGCTTGCGTATGGCGTACTTATAACGATTGTGTAATGTTAACTCAAAATATCCCAAAAATTAAAACTTTTAAATTTTAAAGATCATGGCTGCCAACAAAAGAACTTTTTTGACTTTAATTGATGTACTTGTAAGCTTAGGAGCTTCGGTAATTATTTTTGCTGCATGGGCAAAGCTTACTAACCAAGGGTTTGCTGATGCTATGCTTAGTATCGGTATGTGGACGGAAAGTGGTATCTTCTTAATCTACGCTATCCTTGAGTGGGTTAAACCTAAAAACCATGATGACGATCCATCTATCGATATGACCAGCCATAACAGCGCTTTGGATTCTATGGACAAAATGTTAGCTGATGCTGATATTTCTCCTGTAACCTTGAAAAAATTAGGTGAAGGTTTCCACAAATTAGGTCATACAGTAAGTAACATTGGCGAAATTGGTGATGTTGTAAAATCTACAAGTGATTTTGGAGCTAAAACTAAAGAAGCTACTCATGCTATGGGTACTTTATCTACAGCTTTTACAAACGGAGCGTCTACTTTGACATCTTTCAACAATGCATCTGAAAGTACAAAGCATTTCCACGAACAAGTACAAGTTTTAACTAAAAACTTAGGTTCTTTAAATACTATTTACGAGCTAGAATTAAATGAAAGTAATAATCACTTAAAAGTTCTAAACAGCTTTTATGGTAAAATGGCTAAAGCTAGCGAAGCAATGGTTAATACTGTTGAAGATGCAACTAAGGCTAAAGAACAAATTGGTCATTTGGCGACTAACCTAACTAAATTGAACTCTGTATATGGTAACATGTTGAGTGCAATGCAAGGAGGAACTCGTTAATATAATATAACAACTTCTTGATTTATACTATAAATTAGGATAGTGTTTAATTATGCCAATAGAAACTAACATTTAATTAAACAATAGTAAATATAAATTATTATGGCTTTACCAAAAGAGCCCCGGCAGAAGATGATTAACATCATGTACTTGGTGTTAACAGCTATATTGGCGATAAACGTGTCAAACGAGGTTATCGTCGCATTTAAAACGGTTGACGCAAGCTTACAAAAATCAACAGGTAGTCTTAATACTGCTAATGATAAAATGTTAGCTACGTTGAAAGATGAATTAGGCGGACCTACAGGTAAGCAAGCTGCGATTTGGCAGCCTAAAGCTGATTCAGTTAGAATGCTTTCAAAAGAATTAAACGATTATATTGATGATCTTAAATTGAAGGTTAAGCAAGGTGCAGGTTTAGAAATAAAAGATGGTGTGGAACGTTTTTCTGATGATAACCTGAATTCATCTACTAATCTTTTTGAAAATCAAGGAAAAGGTAAAGAGTTTGAAGCTAAATTATATGCTTACAAAACTCAGATACTTGGTTTAGATACTGCCATTAACAATGAATTTAAGAATTCATTACCTATGGATATCGCACCACCGGCTACTACTGGTGAAGATGGTAAACCTAAAGATTTTACAAGAGCTTACTTTCACATGACTCCTACTGTAGCAGCTTTAACGATGCTAAGTAAGTTTCAAAATAACATTGCTAATACTGAAAATAAAGTAGTTGCTTTTTGCCAAAGAGAGATCGGCGAAGTAAAAGTACATATGGACAAGACAGCTGTGTTAGTGAACGCAAGTGCTAACTATGTAATGCCAGGTGATAAACTAACTATCCAGGCAGGTGTTGGAGCTTATAGCTCTGCAGCTAGTCCGATAGTTACAATGAGAGGTACGAATGTGCCTGTTGTTGATGGTGTTGCTAAAATGGATATCACAGCTTCAGGCCAAGGGCAACAAACTGTAGAAGTTAATGTGGTTTATACGGATGAGCATGGTAATAAAGTTACCTCTCCGGAAAAAGTACAATATACTGTAGGTACACCTGGTGGATCTGCTGTAATGTTGGATAAAATGAACGTGTTTTATATCGGAGTTGATAATCCTGTAACTATTGGTTCTCCTACAGGTTGGGATAAGACTCAGGTATCGATCAATGGGGCTTCTATTACAGGTAATGGTTCTAACAGAACAGTTCGTGTAACTAAAGTTGGACCAACTAACATTAATGTTACTGCGAATGGTAAAACAACTGCTTTCCCTTTCCGTGTAAAGAGAATTCCTGATCCGGTATTTAAGATCGCTTCTGGTAAACCGAGAATGCCATCTGTTGAATTTAAAAACCAACAGTATTGCAGAGCAGAATTGGAAAACTTTGATTTCGATTTAAAATATGCAGTGGTTGGTGCTACAGTTTATTTTTCTGGAGCAAACTTCCCTAACGTTGCTCAGGCACAGATAACTGGTAATAACTTGGCTCCACTTGATCAATTGATTAAAAGATGTGGACCAGGATCGGTTGTTACGTTTGATAATATTAAGGTTAACGGTCCTGATGGAGCAAGAGTAATTGATGGTAAATCATTTGCATTATATTAATAATAATAATAGCTAGGTATGAAAAGGCACTATGTTAAGTATGTTTTATTGGCTCTTTGCTTGCTTGTTTTTGTAAATATTACAGAAGCGCAAAAAAAGAAACGTACCGTTGTAAAACGCGGTGCTACTACGACTAGTAGAACAACTAAAGGAAAAACGAAGGCGAGTATAAAATCAGGTGCACAGGCTGTAGATACAGTAGCTGTAGCGCCACCTCCACCTCCACCGGTAAATGACAGTATGCCTATTAAGGTGGTTCGTAAGTCTCTTCGTCCGGATGAGGCTGTAGATACAAGAAGTATTCGTGACAGGGCTCCTTTAGCGTATGAAGACCTTAGAGCAGATGATGCTGTATATCGTCATAAAGTGTGGCGCGTAATTGATACGAGGGAAAAAATGAATCTTCCTTTCAGATATTCTGCTGATGAGAATAATGGTAACCAACGCTTTATTTCTATTTTGTTTCAAGCAATTCAGGATAGTGCGGTGACAGTATTCAATAGTATTGATGATCGTTTTACAACTCCAATGACCAAAGCTGAAGTAGCGAAAGTTGTGGGAGGTGATGATATTGAAGTGCCAATTATTGACTCTAACGGTGTTCAAACTGGTGTTAAGAAAACAAAGCCTGAAGTGAATTTAGATTCTTTTTATAAATTTAAAATAAAAGAAGAAGTAATCTTTGATAAAGAAAGTTCACGTTTGTTCTGGAGAATATTAGGAATTGCACCTGTTAAAAATATCATTACTAGCCAAGGGATTAACTTGGGTGAAAGTGAATTATTTTGGGTTTATTATCCTGATATGAGACCAATTTTTGCTAAGTATGATGTATACAATGGTAAAAACTTTGGGGCTAGAATGAGTTGGGAAGATTTGTTTGAAAGCAGACAATTCAGTGGCAGAATAGTTAAAACTACTATCGATAATCCTATGGATTTTGATATAAGAAATATGCCTGGATTAGCCGATAACACAGTTTTCCAATTACTTGAAGGCGAAAGACTTAAAGATAAGATCTTTAATTATGAGCAAGATTTATGGAGCTATTAATTTAGTTTAAATATTTTAAAGGCCTCTTCATTTGAAGGGGCCTTTTTATTTGGATCATTTTATATAAAGTATAATTTATGAAGACGCTTCAGGATGAAAGTGCCTGATTATTATCGTGGCTTTTGCTATTCCTATTTCAGCAGCTAGTTCTTCTGTCGTTTTTTCACGGATATTTTTCACGGATTTGAACTTCTTTAGCAATCCATCAGCCGTTGCTTTCCCTATTCCTTTTATTTGTTCCAATTCATTTGCAAGGCTTCCTTTACTACGCTTGTTACGGTGAAAGGTAATACCAAAGCGATGTACTTCATCTCTTATTCTACGAATTAGTTTAAGGCTTTCCCTATCCCAGGAAAGTTTAATAGATTCTTTATCTCCCGGAAAAAATATTTCTTCTTCATTTTTGGCTAATCCTACAATGGTCATTTTACCTGTCAAATTAAGTGCTTTGATGCTTTCCATAGCCGCACTTAATTGTCCTTTACCGCCATCAATAATTACTAGTTGAGGGAGTGGCTCATTTTCGTCAGAAAGTCTTTTATATCGTCTGTAAATAACCTCTTTCATAGAGGCAAAATCGTTTATTCCTTCTACGGTTTTTACGTTGTATCTTCTGTAGTCGTTTTTGCTTGGTTGTCCATTTTTAAAACATACCATTGCTGATACAGGATAGCTCCCTTGAAAATTTGAGTTATCAAAACATTCTATATGAACAGGCAGACTAATTAGTTGTAGATCTTGTTGCAATTGTTCCAGCACTTTATTGATTTCAGCAGGCGTTTTATCTTCTAATAATAACATGCCTTTTTTCTTCAATTCTTCCCGGAAATAATTTACATTTTTTTCGGAAAGCGCTAATAATTTTTTCTTGTCACCGGCTTTTGGAATAGTTATTACTATCTCGTTTTCGGGATAATCGATCTCTATTGGTACAACAATTTCTTTGGCCTCACTGTTAAATGTTTCACGTAATTGAGCGATGGCAAAACTTAAAACCTCAGTAGCACTTTCATCTAATTTCTTTTTTAAGATGATCGTTTTGGTTTGTACAATGGTACCATTATTTACTGCAAGATAATTTACGTAAGCAGTGTCACCTTCTTCCATAATACTAAATACATCAAGGGTATTTAATCGTTCACTTACGATGGTAGATTTGAACTTGTATTCCTGCAGATTTTCCAGTTTCGCTTTAATATGTTCGGCTTTCTCGAATTGAAGCTGATCCACATATTCCTGCATTTCTATTTTCAGGTGTTGAATTACAGGGGAGAGATTTCCTTTTAAAATATTTTTTATTTGTTGAAGGCCTTCATTATAATCTACTAAAGATTGAAAATTTTCGCAGGGCCCCTTACAATTGCCTAAATGATATTCCAGGCAGACTTTGAATTTCCCTTTTTCAATATTGTTTTGTGTAAGATTAAGTTTACAGGTACGTAGCGGAATATTTTGTTTTATAAAATCGAGTAGTTCCCTCACTCTAACTACAGACGTAAAAGGTCCGAGGTATTGCGATCCATCATTGATCCTATTTCTTGTTAAAAAAACTCTTGAAAAAGGTTCTTTTTTAATAACGATAAAAGGATAAGTTTTATCGTCTTTTAAATTTATATTGAAAGGAGGTTGAAATTGTTTGATGAGTGAATTTTCTAAAAGAAACGCATCGTGCTCATCATTAACAATAGTGAATTCAATTTTGCAAATGCGTTGAACTAACTCGTGTGTTTTATAATTGGTAAACGTTTTTGAGAAATATGAACTGACTCTTTTGCGTAGACTTTTTGCTTTACCAACATAAAGAATCTCATTCGCAGCTCCATAATATTTATAGATACCAGGTTGTAATGGTATATCAGGTGCAAGTATAGAAAATTCTTTTTGGGTCATATCTGCATGTTACAAGAGCATTACTCACGCAACTATCAAATTTAAAAAAAGCCTGCGGAATATTATTGATTATCATCCCAGATAATTTTCTGCTCTTTTAGCAGTTTGGCATTCCCATCTGGTTGATTAAGAATAGTGATTATTTTGGCTGATTTATCTGTTGTCCAAATAAGCTGTTGTGTGTATGACTGACCGTTTTCTTTAAATTCTTTTTCAATATAGAGGCTACGTACATTTCCTGAAGTAGGGTCAATATATACATTCCAGCCACGTATTTGTAACGTATCAGGTATTTGTCCTGATGGCTCATAAGTCAATGTTATTGCATTGAGCGTTTGATCATTGAATTTCGTTTCTTTAAAATACTGAATGAGGTTTGTTGTATCTATATTAAAGGAAAAAAATGGAGCTAAAATAGTTTTTAGTTGCTCTTTTTTCAGCCACACAGAATCTGTCTTATCATTTACAATTGTATACATCAGTGGAGTAAATGGCACAGAGTCTAGCGCGATCAACTGGCTTTTTAAAAATGATGTTACAGGGAAAAAAGTAGTCGTTTTTTCTTCTTGAGTAGAATCTATATTATTTTGAGTGGCTTGTGTTGAAGGGGTTGTTGTATTGTTGCAACTAAATATTACAATAGCGAAGAAGAGTATAAAGAATATTTTTTTCATTCTTCAAAAATAGATGAAATAGCTTTAAATAAAGCTGAAGCTAATTTTAATTATTTGATAGTATGGTTATCTGCATGAATGTTTTTTGATTCATCTTATCATCATCAGAAAATGTTTCTTTTGTAAGAGAATTATTTGTGTTATTATGTATGTTGCCAAGCGTATGTAACTGTTTACTATCAGTATTTTTTCCGGCAGCCTTGGTGTTAACATAGCCAATAAAGAGTAGAAATGAAATTGATACAATGCTTATTGTTACAGAAGGCAATCTACGAATAGGATGAAAATTATTATATATGCTATTCCATGAATGTAAACACAATGCTTTACACCCGTTGTCTTTTTGTTGTGAATTATCGTTATGAATTTTACTGTTCATAGTTAAAGCAATGTTTAATGATGGGGGATTATGAATACTGTCGCTTTTCATGTGTAATGATTTTTTGAGCGTAAAACATTTTAAGGCAGACAAGTATTAACAATACAATCGTTTGAGTATAATTCTTACGCAAAGGTATGGATTTAATATGATTTACCGCTTGAAAACAGAGGCTTTTCACTGATACAATAAAACTAAAAAAGCTTTGAAACTATTATACATAATAGCTTCAAAGCCTCTTGATCTTTGAATATTATATCAATACAGTGCCGGTCATTTCTTTTGGTATTGGCAACTGCATCATTGTTAAAATTGTTGGGGCGATATCACCCAGCTTACCGTTTTTAATTGGCCCTTTCCATTGATTGTCTATAATGAAAAATGGTACAAGGTTTAGGGTATGTGCGGTGTTTGGTGAGCCATCATCATTAATTGCATAATCGGCATTCCCATGATCTGCTGTTAAGAAAACAGTATAATCGCTTTTTAATGCTGCGGTTACAACTCTTTCAACACATTTATCTACAGTTTCTGCGGCTTTGATAATTGCGTTCCATACGCCTGTATGACCAACCATATCAGCATTAGCAAAATTCAGACAAATAAAATCTGCTGTCTTATTTTCAAGTTCAGGGACAATTGCGTCAGTTAATTCAATAGCACTCATTTCCGGTTGCAGATCGTAAGTTGCTACTTTTGGTGAAGGAACCATGATCCTTTTTTCGCCTTCAAAAGGTTTTTCTCTTCCGCCACTAAAAAAGAAAGAAACGTGCGGGTACTTTTCTGTTTCAGCAATACGTATTTGCGTTTTTTTATTTTGTGCCACAATATCACCCAACGTATTTTTAAGATCATCATTTTCAAACAGAACATTTACATTTTTAAATGAATGATCATATTGAGTCATTGTAGTATAATGAAGTGCTAATTTTTTCATGCCAAAATCCGGCATATCCGTTTGCGTTAGTACTTCGGTTATTTCACGACAGCGATCTGTTCTGAAATTGAAACATATGACAACATCACCATCTTTTATAGTAGTTGTTGGGATAGCAGAATTTATGATTGGTTTGATAAATTCATCAGTAACGTTATCTGCATAGGATTTTTTTACAGCGGTCAATAGGTCAGTAGATTTTTCACCAATACCATTTACCATTCCATCGTAGGCAAGTTTTACTCTTTCCCAGCGTTTATCTCTATCCATTGCGTAATAGCGACCTGTTATAGTTGCTATATGGCCTGTTGATTTTTGTAAATGCTGATCAAGGTCAGTTAAAAAACCTAAACCACTTTTTGGATCTGTATCACGCCCATCTGTAAAAGCATGGATCAATACATTGTTCAAACCTTCAGTTTTACAAAGTGAGGTAATGGCTTTAAGATGACTGGTATGTGAGTGTACGCCACCATCGCTTACCAAACCCAGTAAATGAAGTGGTTTATTGTTTTGTTTTGCAAAACGAATAGCGTCTAATAGCTTTTGATTTTTTTGAAACTCACCTGTGCGTATAGCAACATTGATACGCTCTAATTCCTGGTATACAATTCTTCCCGCACCTAAATTAAGGTGACCAACTTCACTGTTGCCCATTTGTCCATCGGGTAAACCAACTTGTTCACCACAAGTTACCAGAGTGGAATTAGGATATTTTTTGTACAAAGAACTAACGAAAGGTACATTGGCATTTTGGATAGCATCACTGCTTTTTACTTTACCAAGGCCCCAACCGTCCATGATAACAAGTATTACTTTTTTTGCGTTCATGCTGCAAATTTAACTTTTTTGCCGCTTTTAAAAAAGTACTATATGTTTTTATCCTAAATTCTTGTCAAATGATTGTTTTTAGTTTTTGCATAGCTTGTTTTAAGTAAATTGTGTATGGAATAACCCTTTATATTATGAAACGATTAAGTCTTTTGCTTTTAAGTATAAGCGTAGTTTTACTGTTGTCATTTAGCTTACTGTCGGAGATTGATAACGTTGTGAACGCTATCAAAAATGGTGATGCAGCACAGATAGCTAGATCTTTTGATGATAAAGTGCAGTTAACAATGCCGGATAAAAGCGGCAGTTACGATAAAGTCCAAGCAGAATCAGTCTTGAAGACCTTTTTTAATACCAATATGGTAACTGGTTTTGTGATCATTCATAAAGGAGGTAATGATGGATCTGAATATTGTATTGGCACGTTACAGACTAAAAATGGCATTTATCGGACCACTGTTTTTATGAAGCAAAAAGGGAACGCTGAAGTGTTACAGGAATTAAAATTTGAGCGATAGTAGCTTGTATATAAATTAATAGATATAAAGTCCGTTTTTTCGGGCTTTTCTTTTTTAGCTTTGCTGAATGAATTACGATGAACAGTTATTACAATTAATAAAAAATGCGTTAGCAGAGGATATTGGTGATGGCGATCATTCAACATTATCAAGTATTGATGTACATGCAAAAAGTAAAGCAACATTAAAGATCAAGGAAGATGGTATTTTGGCCGGAGTGGATGTCGCTAAAAAAATATTCAGCTACATGCAATCTGATATTGTTTTTACGCAATATAAAAATGATGGGGATGCAATGAAAGCAGGAGAGATCGCTTTTGATGTTGAAGCAAAGGTGCATACCATTTTGCAATGTGAGAGATTGGTATTGAATTGTATGCAACGGATGAGCGGTATTGCAACATTAACACATCAATATGTTGAGCAATTGAAAGGATTTAAAACTAAATTATTGGATACGAGAAAAACTACACCCAGTTTTCGTTTGTTGGAAAAAGAAGCGGTGAGAATTGGCGGAGGTATAAATCATCGTTTTGGTTTGTATGATATGATCATGCTAAAGGATAATCATATTGATTATTGTGGCGGTATTGAAAAGGCCATTGAAAAAGCGTTTGCTTACGCGAAAGAAAAAAATACAGGATTAAAAATTGAGGTGGAAACAAGAAGTTTGGATGATGTGAAAAAAGTGTTGGCTATTGGAAAAGTAGATCGAATTATGTTGGATAATTTTACACCCGCGCAAATAACGGAAGCATTAAAATTAATTGATGGTAGGTATGAAACTGAGGCCAGTGGTGGGATTGACTTAAATAATATCCGATCATACGCAGCTACGGGGGTTGATTATATTAGTAGCGGTGCTGTAATTCATCATGCTGTTAGTTTAGATCTGAGTTTAAAAGCAACTATTTAATCTTCATAAATAATATGGATAAGAAAAAATTAAATTCATTTGGAGGGTTGGTATATTCCACCGATCCTAATTTTAAAATAGAAGAAGAACATAATAATGATCAGGAAACATTATCTCCTGCTCAACAAAAATTAAAAGTACGTTTAGATAAAAAACAGCGTGCAGGGAAAGCTGTCACTTTAATAGAGGGATTTATTGGAAAAGAAACAGACATGGATGAGCTGGGCAAAAAATTAAAAGCTTTTTGTGGCACGGGTGGTTCTGTAAAAGACGGAGAGATATTGGTGCAGGGAGATAACAGAGATAAAATATTGCAATGGTTATTGAAGAATAATTATAAAGGGAGTAAGAAAGTTTAAAATTAAAATTTCAAAAATGCTGAATAAAGATATTCAGCTGAAATGTGCGACGCCTGTGAAGTCTAATAGTATAGTAGCACAATGTCGGGTTCAAAATTATTTGTCTTCAGCTTCAATATAACTTAATGCCCCGCTTGGGCATTTTTTTATTTGCGCTTTAATTGTTTCGCTGTCGGATGAACTCATATTTATCCATGGTTTTCTGCGAGGATCAAAAACTTCTATTAATCCTTTTGCGCAAATGCCTGAGTGTATGCAAATGTTGGGCTGCCAAATGATCGTTATTTCTCCGTTGGAATATTTATGGGTGTTTAAAGGCATACAATTAATTTATTTAACAATAAAGTTGTGTACTAAAATACAATAAAACTGGCTTTTTTGTGTTAATTTACATATAAACTAAGGCATATGATATCTAAAATATCGGAAGGTATAAATGTTAGTATCGAAACTTTTTATCAACCTGATTACAGTAACCCGGTTAATAGCGAGTTTATGTTTGCTTATAGGATCACTATTGAAAATAATAATAGTTTCCCCGTTAAATTACTACGCAGGCATTGGCATATTTATGATGCCACAGGTACAGTAAAAGAGGTTGAAGGTGAAGGTGTTGTAGGAGTTCAGCCACAAATTAATGCCGGCGAAAGTTATCAATATATAAGTGGATGCAATTTGAAGACAGAAATGGGCAAAATGTATGGTACTTATTTGATGGAAAATGTGAGCAATAAGAAGCAATTTCATGTTATTATACCTGCTTTTGATATGACGGTCCCCTTTAAGATGAATTAACATAGCTCTTTGGGCTTTTAAGCGTATCTTCGCACCGTCAAAAAATCAATTAGTTTATATAAATAGTCCCGTTTTTCTCCATATAATTTAATGCTTGCGTAATAATAATCTCCATGGCAAAAGTTACTTTCGATAACCGTAATAATAAGTTTTACCAATCATTAAAAGCCTCGGTTGACGAATACTTTGAAGTTAAACAAGTGAAAAAAACCGGCGATTGGAGATTGTTCACCAAAACGATCGTTCTTTTTACCAGCGCTATTGTAATATATGGGTGCTTGATGTTATTCAAGATCAAAGCTTTTCCGGCTATAATTCTATGTGCTGTTTTAGGGTATGTTTTTGCCTGTATCGGGTTTGGTGTAATGCATGACGCCAATCACGGAAGCTATAGTCCGAATACAAGGTTAAATGATTTTTTAGGCTTATCTATTAATGGTTTAGGTGCAAGTGCTTTTTTCTGGAAGCAAAAGCACAATATCATTCATCATACATATACAAATGTTGATGGTATTGATGATGATATTGCAAAAGCACCGGTTATCCGTCATTGCGACACGCAAAAATGGGTGCCTGCGCATAAGGTACAACACTTGTATCTGCCCTTAGTGTATGGTCTTTCAACCATATTTTGGATATACATAATGGATTTTACAAAATATTTTACCCGTAGAATATATACAACAGAAGCCTGGAAAATGAATTTGAAAAATCATCTTATTTTTTGGGCAACCAAAATATGGTATGTTACTATGTATATCATTATTCCTGTTCATGTATGGGGTTGGGGTGCCTGGGCAATTGGTTATTTAACGATGAATGCTGTAATGGGTATAACCCTTTCTTTAGTATTTCAATTAGCGCATGTGGTGGAAGGGACTGAATTTGAAAGCGTTCCTTTAGACGAAACAAAACATTTGGAAACAGCCTGGGCAGAGCATCAACTAAAAACAACTTCTAACTTTGCTATGGGAAATAAATTTATTTCATGGTGTGTAGGCGGTTTGAATTATCAGATTGAACATCATTTATTTCCTCGTGTTAGTCATGTGCATTATCCTGCTATCAGTAAAATAGTAATGGAAAAATGCAAAGAATATAACCTCCCTTATAATTATTATGATACAATGTCTGAAGCTGTAGCGTCACATTTTAGAGTAATGAAAACTTTAGGTAAAGGACCTACACCTGAAGTTGTGCAGGCTAAAGCAGCTTAATAATGGTTAATTGTAAATGATAAATTGTAAATGAAATGATGATTATTGAAGACTTCATTTTATTTATAAAGAAAGCAACTTATATAAAAAAAGCAACTTACTGAGTTGCTTTTTTCTTTTTGTATAATAATGGATTCTTACGTTTACCATTTATCATTTACAATTTACCATTAAAAAATTAAGGTTTGTATTTTGTTTCCTGAAAGATAGCTTCAGCATCAGTACTCATTAGTTGTGGTAAAGTTTTAGTTGGGTTATTTTTCATGTATTTTTTTACAATCTGCCATCCCGCAAAAGAACCGATATTACCGGGTGCATCTTCGCCTAATTCTTCAGTCTTTGGTGATTCACCGATATAATTTTTGATGATATTCTTATCGGTAATTTGTAGCGTGCCACTTTGTACAAATAAGTTCCATACTACCGCTTCATGATCATAGCATGCTTTTAACTGAGTATCTGTATAGCCGATCAATTTATATTCTTCTGTGTATGGCAGCAATTCACTTAGCACATATAGGCGTTTTCCTTTATCCACCATTTGATCTATCATTGGTCTGTCATCTTCTTTTTCAGGATACATATCATTTATTACATTTTTCATGCAGTTAACAGCGATGTAACTAGGTTCAAAACGTTGAGAAATATAATCTGGATAAGTTTCGTTTACAAATGAGGTTTTGTATTGAGAATAATTTTTTCCAAGATGTAATTGCAGGCCTATAACAAAAGCCTCATTCGAAAAGAATATATCACCATAACCATCTAAAGGGCCAACATAGGTAATAACTTTTGTAGGTGCATTGTAATTAGGAAAGTAGTATTTTAAGAATTGTAGCGATTGTCGGATGTCATTTTCATATTTTGTAAAATCATTAAAAACTAATTCGGAGGTATCGTACACTGCTTTATAAGAATGGGTAAAATCGCCGATATATTTTGTGACTGAATCTGCGGGCCATTTTGGATCAAGACCTAAGATCTGGCTCGAGAAAAAGCCTGCAAAATCAGGATATTTGGTTTGGAGATTTTGATATCCTGCAGCAAAATTGGTCGAGTCTAATGCGAATAGGTCCTTATCGAACCGCTCGGTAGTTATATTTATTTTTATATTAGATACATCGGGAATATTCTTGTGGTTTTTACACGAGAATAATACGGTACTTATCAGTAATGTGGCAATCGTCAATCTCATGGTAGAAATGCTTTTGAATGATTTAACTTTGCAAATAAATAAAAAAAATCCCAATCATAAAGTTAAAGCCCGTTTTGGGTGTGAAGTATGAAGATATTTCTTGCACAACAAAATTATCACATCGGTAACTTTCAAAGCAATACTGAAAAAATTATTGCGGCTATTGAGAGCGCCAAAAAGCAGGGTGGCGACCTGATCATTTTTAGTGAATTATGCGTGTGTGGATATCCTCCAAGAGATTTTTTAGAGTTTGATGATTTTATAAATAAATGTTACAGTGCCATTGATCTGATAAAAGAACACGCGGATACGATCGCAGTTTTAGTTGGAGCACCCGATAAAAATACCAACCATCATGGTAAAAGCTTAATGAATGCTGCTTACTTTTTGTATGAAAAAAGTATCAAATCTGTAGTACATAAAACCTGCTTACCTACTTACGATGTATTTGATGAATACCGTTATTTTGAACCTGCTTACGAGTGGAACGTAATTGAATTTAAAGGGAAGAAATTAGCAGTTACTATTTGTGAAGATATCTGGACATTAGGGAATAATCCGCTTTACAGGATTTGTCCGATGGATAAATTAATAGGTCAACATCCTGATATGATGATCAACTTATCAGCATCGCCATTTGATTATACGCATGTGGAAGAGCGTATCGCTGTTGTAAAATCAAACGTAGAAAAATATAAGCTGCCTATGTTTTATTGCAATGCTGTTGGTAGTCAGACTGAGATTGTTTTTGATGGCGCATCTTTGGTATTAGATAAGCAGGGCAATTTGTGCGGACAATTACCAATGTTTGAAGAAGCATTACAATGCTTTGAGTTAAATGATGATGGAACAATTAATGCACCCATAATTAAACAAGCAAGCGCTGTCGCAGATAAAATAGCGGAACAAATTCAGTTAGAAGAAGAATTAAATATTGCACAAGTGCATGATGCAATTGTAATGGGGATTAAAGATTATTTTTCTAAGATGGGTTTTACAAAAGCGATATTAGGCAGTAGTGGTGGTATTGATAGCGCAGTAACATTAGCATTGGCCTGCTCTGCTTTAGGTAAAGAAAATGTGCGGGCGATATTAATGCCATCAAAATTTTCAACTGATCATTCAATTGATGATGCAAGAAAATTAAGTGAGAACTTAGGCAATCCTTACGATATCGTTCCGATAAAAAATATCTACGAAATCTTTTTGACAGAGCTTAAACCAATCTTTAAAGGTCTCCCTTTTAACATTGCGGAAGAAAATATTCAAAGTAGAAGCAGAGGGAATTTGTTGATGGCTATTGCAAATAAGTTCGGTTATATCTTGCTCAATACATCTAACAAAAGTGAATTGGCTACAGGCTATGGAACATTGTATGGAGATATGGCAGGCGGAATAGCAGTATTGGGAGATTGTTACAAAATGCAAGTGTATGCTTTAGCAAAATATATCAATCGTAATAAAGAGATCATTCCTGACAACATCATAACAAAAGCTCCCAGCGCAGAATTAAGGCCCGATCAAAAAGATATTGATAGTCTGCCGGATTATTCGATCCTTGATAAAATATTATTTCAATACATAGAACGTAGACAAGGGCCAAAGGAAATTAAGGCGCAGGGATTTGATGCCGCATTAGTTGATAGGGTATTAAAAATGGTGAACCTAAATGAATACAAGCGTAATCAATTTTGTCCTATTATTCGTATTTCACCCAAAGCTTTCGGTGTTGGCAGAAGAGTGCCGATCGTTGGGAAGTATTTGAGTTAGAGTTTTGTCTGAATGTGGATTTGGGAGGATGGAAAAGATTATATGGATCTTAAATCCTTTCAATCCATCATAATCCTCCCAAATCAACGTTCAGACAAAAGGGATTAAACCTTCTCCACAACAACAGCAGTTCCATAAGCCAATACTTCTGTAATGCCCGGCATTACTTCATTCGCATCATACCGCATATTGATAATAGCATTGGCGCCAAATTCGTTCGCATGCTCTACCATTAATTGATAAGCTTCATCTCTTGCTTTTTCGCATAGCTCTACATAGATAGAAAGTTTGCCACCAAAGAAGGATTGAAAATTGCCTCCGATATTACCCAATACGCTTCTGCTACGTACAGTAATACCTTTTATTACACCTAATTGTTTCGTGATCCTGTAGCCTTCCAATGTATTGGCTGTTGTAATTAATTGTTGATCTACCATGATTTTTTATTTAGTAAGAATTAAGAAATAGTAAAATTTAGCTATTAAAAATAGTCAATTTATTAGATTGTTATAATTCATTTTAATTAATGAAATTCGTGTTAATGAAAGTAACCGTTTATAAGAGTACAGGCAGCTGGTATGTTGTTCAGAATGAAGAAGGTAAATTATTTAATGCCCGTATAAAAGGTAAATTTAAAATTGATAATATCACTTCAACGAATCCTATTGCGGTAGGTGATGTTGTTACGGTGGAGATGGAAAACGAATTAGAGAATACTGTTACCATTACTAATATTGAACAGCGTAAAAATTATATTACCAGAAGCTCTCCGCATAACAGACATAAGCATCATATCATCGCCTCTAATTTAGATCAATCGCTTTTATTTGCTACGTTGAAAGACCCTAAAACATCACAAGGTTTTATCGATAGGTTTTTAATTACATCTGAAGCTTATTATGTTCCATCGATAATCGTTTTTAATAAAGCTGATCTGTATGGAGAAAAGGAAACAGAAAAATTCGCAGAATTAAAAGGGATGTATGAAGCCATTGGGTACAAGGTTCAAGCAATGAGCATAGAAAAGAATGAAGGTGTAGAAGAAGTAAAACTGTTACTAAAAGATAAAACGACATTACTTAGCGGACATTCCGGTGTAGGCAAATCATCTTTTATCAATATTGTTTTTCCCGAGCTTACATTACGAACACAAGACGTAAGTGACTGGAGTGGTAAAGGGTTACACACAACAACTTTTGCAGAAATGTTTAATCTCTCTTTCGGCGGAAGAATTATTGATACACCGGGAATAAGAGAATTAGGATTGGTAGATATTAAAAAGCAGGAGTTATCTCATTATTTTCCTGAGATGCGTGTATTGATAAATGATTGTCAGTTTAATAATTGTATGCACATAAATGAACCCGGATGCGCAGTAAGAGATGCGGTAGAAAATGGCTCAATAAATCCTGACAGATATATTAGCTATCGGACTATTTTAGATACAATGGAAGACGCTAAGAATTATTAGAGAGACAGGGTTATTTGTAGATGATACCCGTTTTTACATAGAATTTTTGTTTCCTTGCTTGCTTGGCTGTTTTAGCATCACCTGAAAGTAATTTTTCTGCTCCCATAGCCGCACTACTTTTAGGGCAGCCATATTCATCTTTGTGAAAAATAGAACAAGCACTGAAAGAATAAACAACAATAGTAGCAATCATTATTTTTTTCATGTGCCAAAGATAATATTTTTTTAATAATCAAGCGTTAGCAACCGTTTAGGGTCTTATTTGAACCAACTGCTGTACATCAAGTAGTTATCAGCAATTCTATTGATCTCCCCGCTGATCAGCTCCTGCGATATATCTTTTATTTTTTTAGCAGGAACACCGCCAAAAATACATCCGGGCTCAATAATAGTTCCTTCTAAAACAACTGCACCTGCAGCAATAATAACGTTGCTGCCAATTTTTACATTATCCATTACAATGGCACCCATTCCCACTAAAACGTTATCCTCGATCGTACAACCATGTACAATAGCATTGTGTCCGATACTTACGTTATTGCCGACAATAGTTTTTGTTTTTTGATAGGTACAATGTATCACTGCGCCATCCTGCACATTTACCTTGTTGCCCATACGAATACTATTTACATCACCGCGGATAACAGCGTTGAACCAAACACTACAATCATCACCCATTACAACATCGCCAACAATTGTGGCGTTGGGCGCTACAAAACAATTGCTACCCATAGTTGGTAATACTCCTTTAACTGGTAAAATGAAAGACATATTTTTAATTTTTTGTTTGTCAACAGTTGTTTTTCATAGCGACATCGTTGTGTCACTCACTTCAGCGTCATACCAATTTTGAACTTTGTTTGAATAATCAAAGTAATCAATTTAATTGCATAAATCAAAGGTCAAATTTTCTTCCGACCTTTATTGTGAAACATTAATATCAGCATACTAATATGTCTAAAGGTACAACAACCAATCGCCAATTATTTTTACAACACGTCGGACAGACATCCGAAGCTCCCTTGGCGCTCGAGATAGTAAAAGCCGAAGGCAGTAAAATGTGGGATGCTGATGGTAAAGAATATATTGATCTGATAGCAGGCATAAGTGTTTGTAATATTGGTCATCGCCATCCAAAAGTAATACAAGCTATAAAAGATCAACTGGATAATTATATGCACATCATGGTGTATGGTGAGTTAGTTGAAAGTCCGCAGGTAGTTTATGCAAAAAAAATAACCGATCATTTACCTGCATCATTAAATGCTGTTTTTTACACGGTTTCAGGAAGTGAAGCGACAGAAGGAGCCATGAAATTATCAAAGCGATACACTGGCAGAACACAGATCGTTTCTTTTAAAAATAGCTATCACGGCAGTACACAAGGTGCGCTAAGTATTATGGGCGATGAATATTGGCGCAATGCCTTTCGTCCGTTGTTGCCTGATATATTGCAACTCAACTATAATTCTTTTGAAGATATTGAACTAATAACCGAACGAACTGCCTGCGTAATTGCAGAAACCGTGCAGGCCGAAGCAGGCGTAATAACACCGAAAAAAAATTGGCTAACAGCATTGCGCAAACGATGTACTGAAACAGGAACATTATTGGTGCTGGATGAAATACAATGCGCCTTTGGTCGCAACGGAACTTTATGGGCATTTGAACAATTCAATATTGTTCCTGATATTTTATTGTTGGGTAAAGCCCTCGGCGGTGGTATGCCATTAGGAGCATTTGTTGCGGACAAGAAAATAATGGATTCTCTTACCAATAATCCTGTGTTGGGGCACATCAATACTTTTGGTGGACATCCGGTTTGTTGTGCTGCAGGCTTAGCTGCATTTGATGTTTTGTTGGAAGAAAAATTAATAGAGGCTGTAGCTAAAAAAGAACAACTCCTTTTGTCTTTATTACATCATACAAAAATAAAAGGAGTACGTAGTTGCGGCTTAATGATCGCTGTTGAATTTGAGAATTTTGAACTTAATAAAAAAATAATTGATGCGCTTATTGACAGAGGAGTGTTTACAGACTGGTTTTTATTTGCCGCAAACTCTTTAAGGATTGTGCCCCCATTGATTATTACAGAAGAAGAAATTAGAACAGCCTGTAATAAATTGATTGAATTGTTAAATGCTTTGTCAAATCTTTAAAAAGAACAATTTATATCCAAGGTCAATTTCCTGATATATTTCAAATCCAAAGTGTTGATACCATGGAATGTTTTTCAAAGTTGAGGTTTCTAAACAGACAGCTCTTTTTTGTTTATTCCCCTCATTAATTACATCTTGCAATAAACTACTGCCAATGCCCGAGTGTTGATTTTCCGCACTAACTCCAATGAACCATAAATAATACATTAAATCATTTGGATGTTGTTTAGTTATCATGCTTTCTCTTGATATGGCTTTAAAAAGATTTTTAATTCCAAGGCATTTGATGGTGAGTTTAAGATCAAGATAAATTGATCGCAGAGTTGTTCTTTTCTTATCAGGATAAATAATTAACGCGCATCCTTTTTTATTATCGGATAAATATACTTCTCCAAACAACGAACATATTTCAAAAGAATAATCCATCAAGGCTCTTATTCTCGTTGCTTTCCTTTTGTCTTGTTTAATGATGAAGTTTACACTCTGATTTTCTTGAAAGCTATCTGCAAGAATATCTACAATAAGTTGTTTATCGGAAATGTTTGCTTTGATCATAATAAAATGTTGGTATCATTTTATTTTAAAAATCTAATCCCAAACTAAAATATTTTACCGGCGGACTTCCAAAGAAACTACCCATTGGCCAGCCTATATCAAATTTCATAAAATAGCCAAGTAGATTACTTCTTGCACCAAAGCCATAACCTCCGGCTAAAGGCCCTACACCGCCTGTTTTTATAATTACCTGTACAGGAACTTGTCCATAAGTACTGGAAGGTCTTGACAAACCGCCGTACGATCCGTTCCATGCGTTACCAAGATCAATAAATTGTATTATCTGGAAGTTGCGCAAGAAAGAATTGTTGATCGGACGATCTAAAAAAGTTGTTAATACAGGAAGCCTAAACTCACTGTTAAGCACAAGCGCATTATTTCCATTCGCCACATTTTGAATAAACCCGCGAAGGTTCACAGCCAAACTTTGGAACGCATAGCTTTGATCAGGAGCAGGTTGGTTGTATGGATTAAAGTAGCGTGGTGTTCCATCATTTTTGGTATTGCCGGCGAGCATTAATTGTCCATCTTCTCCACCTAAATAATAAACGATCTTTTCATCGCCCCAACTAAAGTTACCTGCTGCTCTTGCTGCCCAAATAAAATTGCGGTAAATAGGATAATAGTAACGTATATCAAAGCCCCATGCAAAATCAAATTTTCCTGTAGAGTTTTTTCCTTTGGTAATATCCTTATTCGCGTCAATAAAAATTTTATAACGTAATCCTTCCCAAATATTTTGCGCAGGGTTTAATGTGTTATCATAAACATATTCCAAATGTGTCATCTCATATGATTTATTTACATCTGGTACAAATAGCGGTGCAAGTGGCGAAAGGCTATTGCCTAGATCTGTTACATATACAGTTCTGTCATTTCTTATGCCAATAGTTAAACCAATTCTTCTCGCATTATCAAATGGGTAATCAACATTAGCCTGAACTAAATTAGTGATCGTTTTTACATTAAAAGGAATTATATCTCCCGATGTGTCAACAATAAGATTATTGGTGCCTTGTATAGTGTTTCTGTAATAAGTAAGTCCCCAGTCAAAACGTCTTTTTAAGTTTTGATAAGTAGCTAGCGCCTGACTGCCGCCGCCATCAATACCGGGAGATATAGCACCTGATATTGTTTGATCTTCCATTAATTCTATTGTACCAAGACTAAGCAATGCACTTAATGTAGGCGCAAGTTGTATAGGTCCTTGTCCGCCTTGATATGTTTGATAAGTAGTAAATAACGGAGCATTGGTAAGACCGGCAGATCCATAATCAACAGAAAATTTTGAAGGTTTGTAAACAAACAATTTCGCTTTGGCTAAAGTACCTTTTTTAACAGATTCTTTTTCCTGAATGACTTTGTTACTAGGTGAGGCTACAACATTATTACTGCTATCAGTTTTTTCGTTAGCAAATTCATTTTGAAAAATATCGTTCTGTTTTTTTGTAGTATCTGCAGTAATTACCGGTAGATCTTTTGGTATAGCTGCAGTGTCAATAGCTGACGATGTATTAAGAGAAACATTATCAGCCATCACTATTGATTTCATGTACTGTGTTGGCGGTGCTTTTACATTACGGTCGTGCAGCGCGCGTTCATCAATTTTTAATTTATATAATTGCTTTTCATCAGCGTCGCGTATTAATTCGCTTACCTGGCTATTATCACCGGCAATTCTTGTCTCAAGAACACTGGCTTCATAATTCGAAATTGGAAATGTTGCTGTTGAATCGCTGGTGACAGCTTCTACCGCAACAGAATCAACTTTATCTTTTTTATAGAGTTTTAAAACACTATCAATTTTAAGTGAATCGGGGTTGCGTAAAATACTATCCCCAATTAATACTAATGTATCAAGGCCTTCGCTTTTAGTTGTGAAAAAACCTGCATAACGGTTACCAATACCATTTTCATCACTTATAAATGTGAAATGGTTTGAATTATATGGTGTTGGATATCTTGCATTGCCATATTTAAGATCTGATAATTGTGTGATCTGATTTAGTTCCGGCTTGCCACCAAAGTTTGTTACTAAAAAAATGTTGTAACGGTTATGAGTTGGTAAAACAGTATCCGCACTTTTTGCATTGCTATTTGGCCTGTTGCTTGAAAAAATAATACCGGTTTTATTTGGGAAGGAAACAAATGTTGGATCAAGATCATCATAGACATCATTTGTAACCTGTATTATTTTACCTGTTTCGATGTTCAATGTATAAATATCCGAGTGCCCATTTTTTACAGCGCTTAGTACAAGCGTTCTGCTATCCAGCATATATTTTACATCTTGTACCTGGTTAAAATTATCGGTCAAATCTATCTGCGGATATTTTAGTTTAGTGACGATATCATAAATAAATAATTTCAATCTTCCTTCTTCTACATAAAGAACCGAAAGTCTTGTACCTTTTGGATCCCACGCTACTAAAGGATAACCGGGATCTGTTTCATTTTGATAACTGCGAATACCGTATTTTAATAATGTAGTGATATCATCACCATCATTTTGATTTAATTTAAGTCTTACAATGCCTTTGTTATACTCTACATAAGCATAGGAGTTATCCTTTTTATTAGGATTCACGTTAACACGGTAATAATCTTTCCTTCTTCCTATCTCAAAAGTTTCTACATTATTGCCACCTTTAGGAAATTGTTTTCTTCTGTTATTATCGTCATTATATTTATCGTTTTCATATACCATAAAATCTGCCAGTACCTTTTTGAATTTTTCTTTGCATACTTGCTTACAGGCTTTATTCAGGTTCTTATATATTCTTGCCAAATAAAAAAGGTAGGTTACATTTTCTTTTTTATATTTTTCCTGAATGTAATACCAAAAGGCGTGACCCGCCAGTAATGGTTTTTTATTAGCGAAATTGTAGAAGCTTTTATAGTTGTTGTCTAATATCTGTCCTTTTAATTCATCATCCAGATCCGTGCTCCAGTTTTCTGCGGCAAAAGCAACATAGCCATCGGTTAACCATGGTGGTAGATCAAGCAGTACCTGATTTCCGGCGAACTGTCCAACGTTGTCGCCGAATAAAATATTTTGTGTTAAGATGCTGGCAATACCTTGTCTGATCTGTTTACGTAAGTTTTGGTGATCACCATTAAAATAAATCACCATTTTATTGTTTACTAATTTGGCGAGTCCTCCTGTTGTTTGCCAATCTTGTCCAATACCAATATTTGATTGTTGTAATTCCGAAAACTGATTGTAAATGACAATATTAACCTTGCGCTGTAAATTATATTCTGTAAAATTTTCTATCTGAGGTAATTCTTCTTCGGCAACCTGTGCAACAAATTTTGCAAGCTCTTGTCCGTCTTGATTAAAGTAGGTATCGAAATTTTTTGTTGAGTAATATTTCCATTTGAATTTTTTGTATTGTACCCTGTTTCTTCCGAACTGAACCGTATTAACGACTTGCGCGTAGCTTACATGTACCGAAAAGATCAATAAAATATATAATGCAATAAAAAATATTCTGCGGAACTTTGCCATTAGAGCTTTTACTATTAGGTTCTAAAATTACTTTATTCGCTTCAATGTTAAAAATATCACTTAAAGGCTTAAATCTTCTATAAATGTTACAAATACAATCGTTTATTTTCAGTCCTATACAAGAAAATACGTACATACTTTACAACGAATTAAAAGAATGTATAATAATTGATCCCGGTAGCTATTTTGATGAAGAAAAAGATGCTATGAAAACGTTCATTGAACAAAATCAGCTGGCACCTAAAATGCTGCTGAATACACACAGTCATTTGGATCATGTATTTGGCAATAAGTTTATTGCAGAAACATATAACCTAACATTACAGCTACATGAAAAAGAAAAAACTGTATTAGAATTTGCGCCTGTATCCGGCTTAAAGTATAACATGCCTTTTGATAATTATACGGGCGAACTGATCTTTATAAAAGAAGGCGATAAAATAATTTTAGGGACAGACGAATTGGAGATCTTCGACACACCCGGACATTCTCCGGGAAGTATTATTTTTTATTGCCGCAAACAAAACTTTGTTATTAGCGGTGATGTGTTATTTCAAAGAAGTATTGGCAGAACCGATCTGCCGGGTGGCGATTATCAAATATTAATAAATAGCATTATGAAAAAATTAATGGTGCTGCCTGATGAAACGAAGGTGTATAGCGGGCATGGAGCTGTGACGACTATTGGCGAAGAAAGAAAATATAATCCTTTTTTGATCTGATTTATATGCTATAATTGAGGTATTTTTTTTATTTTTAAAAAATTCCAAAATCGTTTATTATGAAGACTTTAAAAAATCATTACTGTTTTATTCTATTCTTGTTGGCGATGTGTTTACATCCTGTTTTTAGTCTAGCTCAATATTACGATCCACAGCAACAGGTGCAAAACAATATGGAAAAAAAATATTCCGATCCACAACGTCAGAAAGGTAGAGATGCCATCCACAAACAAACATACGAGAATGACAAGCGATATAAAGATCCTACTAATAAGATACAGGCTACAATTGTGTATGAAGATAAAGAGTTAAATAAAAGAGGAGATACTAAAAAAACAACCAGAGAGAAAATGGTTTTCGGTAAAAATGGTGAATGTATGGTGATGAATGAAGGCGATAAAGCTGAAATGTGGATGATATATAATTATGCAGATAAAGCTAATTACATAGTAAATGTAAAAGATAAATCTGCTACTAAAATGCCCTTGATAAATATGCAAAAGATACTAGGTAGTGGAGATGATGGTAGCGGTACCAGTTTTACCGAGAGGTGGGTAGATACTGGTATAAAACAAAATATAAATGGCCACGATTGTGAAAAGTTTACCTATACCTATAGCTCAAATTCTCGTTATTCGACCATGGATGCATGGGTTTCACCAGATGTTAAGCTTAGTCTCGGCAATGATTATATGTTTGGCGAAAGATTAAATCAATATAAGCTGCATGCTAGTACAAAAAACAAAGCCTTGATGGATGGGTTTATGATACGCACCATTTTTTATGATAAGAAAAACAGGCCTGCTCTGCAAAGGGACCTAACAGAATTTGATAAAACTGCCGATGAGAAATATTTTGATATGAGTCCATTTAAAGTAACGGATATTATTAATGGGTTGTGATTTTGTCTGAACCGTTGATTTATCGGATTAAAATGATTTTTATGATTAAATCAACTAAATCAAAATAATCAACTTCAATCAATGGTTCAGACAATTGTTTGACATAATTCTATCAAAGTTCCGTTAGTGCTTTTTGGATGTAAAAAACAAACTAATTTATTATCAGCGCCCTTTTTCGGTATTTCACTTAGCAGGATAAAACCTTCACTTTTTAAGCGTTTCATTTCGGCTACAATATCGGGTACTTCAAAAGCGATGTGGTGAAGACCTTCGCCTTTTTTATCGATAAATTTTGCGATAATTCCTTCATTGGTAAGACTTTCCAGTAATTCAATTTTTGTATCACCCGCCTTAAAAAAGGCGGTATTTACCTGCTCACTTTCTACCAATTCCGTTTTATAACACTGACTATTTAGCAGTTTTTCAAACAACGGAATAGATATTGCAAGTTCTTTAACAGCGATACCGATATGTTCAGTTTTTAGCATGGTTGTTCTGAATTAGTAGGTTTTTACCTTACGAAATACGTAAAATGACTGTAACACTACATTTTAGATAGCTAAAATAAGAACCTTTTGTAGTAAATTTGTATTATTAGACACGTTAGAAAAAATTTAAAGAGATTATGTTGAAGTTCCCGATTTATTTAGATAATAATGCCACAACGCCGATGGACCCAAGGGTTTTTGAAGCGATGAAACCATATTTTTTGGAGCATTTTGGAAATGCAGCCAGTCGTAACCACTCTTTTGGCTGGGAAGCAGAAGAAGCAGTAAGCTACGCACGCGAACAAGTAGCGAAATTGATCGGAGCTGATGAAAAAGAGATCATTTTTACTTCCGGTGCAACTGAAGGTGATAATTTAGGTATTAAAGGTGTGTTTGAAATGTATGCCAGCAAAGGCAATCATATCATCACAGCAACTACAGAACATAAGGCTGTTTTAGACACTTGTAAGCACATTGAAAAAAGTGGTGGCGAAGTGACTTATTTACAAGTGCAACCTGATGGATTAATTGATTTGAAAGCATTAGAAGCGGCGATCAAACCAACAACAATATTAATTGCAATTATGTATGCTAATAACGAGATCGGTACAATAATGCCGATCAAAGAAATTAGCGCTATTGCCCGTAAACATGGTGTTTTATTGTTTTCAGATGCAACGCAGGCCGTAGGCAAAATACCTGTTGATGTAAATAAAGATGGCATCGATATCATGGCTTTTTCGGCACATAAAATGTACGGTCCGAAAGGAGTTGGTGCTTTGTATGTTCGCCGTAAAAACCCAAGAGTAAAAGTAACGGCTCAGATGGATGGCGGTGGCCACGAAAGAGGTATGCGTAGTGGAACATTAAATGTACCGGGCATTGTAGGTTTTGGTGCAGCATGTGAATTGTGCAGATTGGATATGGAAGAAGACACAAAACGTATCAGTAAACTAAGAGATAAATTACAAACCGAATTAATGAAGTTGGAAGAAGCTTACGTGAATGGTAGTACAGAACATCGTTTGCCACATGTTGCTAATATTTCTTTCAAACATGTAGAAGGTGAAGGTTTATTGATGGGCTTTAATAAAAATATCGCTTTAAGTTCAGGATCAGCTTGTACTTCAGCTTCGCTGGAACCAAGCTATGTGTTGAAAGCATTAGGTTTAGGAGATGATCTGGCACACTCTTCGCTGCGTTTTGGATTAGGAAGATTCACTACCGAAGAGCAAATAGATTATACAATAAAAGCGATTAGCGAAACCGTTCTTAAATTAAGAGAAATGAGTCCGCTTTGGGAAATGTATAAAGAAGGAATTGATTTGAATTCGATAGAATGGGCGCATCACTAATTATTGAATATTGATGATTGAATATTTTAGTGCGAAAACAATATTAAATAGTACATATTAAATTTAAAATATCATGGCATACTCAGAAAAAGTGATCGATCACTACCAAAATCCTAAAAACGTTGGGACCTTGGATAAGAGCAAAAAGAATGTAGGAACTGGCTTAGTAGGAGCTCCGGAATGTGGCGACGTTATGCGTTTGCAGATCGAAGTAGATGATGCTACCGGCATGATCACCGACGCAAAATTCAAAACATTTGGATGTGGCTCTGCTATTGCTTCTTCATCACTTGCAACAGAATGGTTGAAAGGTAAAAGCATTACAGATGCGCTGGCAGTAGATAATATGGATTTTGTTGAAGAGTTAAATCTCCCTCCAGTAAAAATTCACTGTTCAGTTTTAGCAGAAGATGCTATTAAAGCAGCCATCAACGATTACCGTGTTAAAAACGGTTTGGAAGCAATTAAGTTTGATGAAAGTGTAGTACACTAAAGCAATTCGATAATTAGCTAAAATGCTAATCTGCTAATGGAAGGATTCATTGTATTCTCTATTAGCACATCAGCAAATTAGCACATTAGCATATTACAATGACGGCAACAGATAACGCAATATACATAAGCGATAAGGCAAAAGCTAAGGTCATCAATTTGATGAAGGATGCAGGCTTAGGCGACGATCCATCTTATTTTTTAAGAGTAGGTGTTGTTGGCGGCGGTTGTAGCGGTTTAAGTTACAAGATGGATTTCGACAACGAACAAAAACCAATGGATCAGGCTTTTGAGGATAAAGGAATTAAGATCGTTACTGATCTTAAAAGCTTCTTGTACCTGGTAAATACAGAGCTGGAATTCAGCGATGGATTGAACGGAAAGGGATTCTATTTTAATAACCCAAATGCCAGTAGGAGCTGTGGTTGTGGTGAAAGTTTTGCCGTATAAAAGCTAAAATAAAACTAAATATATTGAGTCCGCTTCAACAATGAGGCGGACTTTTAGTTTCATAGCCGTCTAACCCTTAAATTGCATCAATTTTTATAACGCATGTGGAGTATTTGTAAAAAAGAATTACATCAGTTTTTTAGCAGTCTTACCGGGTATATTGCTATCACTCTATTTTTGTTGGTGAACGGCCTGTTCTTATTTGTATTGAAGGATAGCAACATTTTCGATTTTGGTTATGCTTCTTTAGATAAGTTTTTTGAACTGGCTCCGTGGGTATTGTTGTTCCTGATTCCTGCAATCACCATGCGTACTTTATCTGATGAATTTAAGACGGGTACATTTGAAATTTTACAGACAAAACCATTAACTAAATGGCAGATCGTTTTAGGAAAATATTTTTCTATTTTGTTTGTCTTGCTACTTGTTATCGTTCCTACTTTTTTATACATCTTCACTATCAAATCTTTAAGTGCCGGCGGTGGTATTGATAGTGGTGGCATTACAGGAAGTTATATTGGTTTATTTTTATTAGCTGCTGTATTTTCTTCCATCGGCTTATGCTGTAGCAGCTTTACCAATAATGCGGTCGTTGCATTTTTATTAAGCGTCTTTGCGTGCCTGTTACTATACTTTGGTTTTAATTCGTTGAGTAAACTGCCGGTGTTCCAGGGAAGTGCAGATTATTATATAGAGATGCTGGGTATTGATTTTCATTATCGTAGTATTAGTCGTGGTGTGTTGGATACGCGTGATATGGTCTATTTCGGTAGTATCATTTATTTATTCCTATTAATTACCGTAAAAAATCTGCATAAGAAATAAATGAGTTTCATTAAGAAAATATCGAGAACAAAATTCTGGTTGCCACTTGTTATTATATTGCTGGTATTGCTTAACTGGCTGGCATCTGAATGGCATACAAGGATTGATTTTACGAATGAAAAAAGATTCACCTTATCTAAACCAACACAAAAGTTATTAAAGAGTTTAGATGATGAAGTGCAGATCGATGTTTGTCTGAAAGGAGAATTTCCGAGCGGATTTAAAAAGCTCGCTAATTCAAGCGATGAGGTTTTACAGGAGTTTAAAGAAATAGCAGGCAGTAAACTGACTTTTAACTTTGTATCTCCGGATGATGTTGTGGATGGTTCATCTGAAACATATGCTGATACATTATCTGCAATGGGAGTTGATCCTATTAATCTTAAAGTGCAATTAAAATCGGGTGAACAACAACAGTTCGTTTATCCAACGGCGTTAGTTCATTATAAGGGCAATGTGATGCCGGTAAATTTATATACGGGCGATAAGATTTATATCACACCAGCTGAATTAAATAGTGCTGAAGCAATGATGGAGTATGAGTTTGCCAATGCTATTTATAAATTGTCGCAAACGGAAAAGCCGATGATCGCATATTCTGACGGGAACGGTGAACCAACCGGACCTAACACGTATGATCTTGTTCAAAATACTTTACGGAAAGATTATAATCTTTTTACGTTCAATCTAAATACGCAACCGTCAATACCCGATACTTTTAAATTATTAATAATAGTAAAACCGACGAAACCTTTTAGTCCGCTGGAAAAATTGAAGATCGATCAGTTTGTAATGAGGGGCGGTAAATTATTAATATTTGAAGATAAGCTGGAAGCAGAGATGGATAGTCTGCAAATTAAAAATGAAGTAATTGCATACGACAGAGGACTCGATCTGGATGATCTGTTATTTCGTTACGGCGTTCGTATTAATAGTGATCTGGTAATGGATCTTCAATGTGATCTGTTACCCTTTATTGTAAATGGCAGCAAGCAAACACAGCCACTGCCTTGGAATTATTTTCCACTTTTTCAAACCAGATCTAATCATCCTATCAATAAAAATCTAGGTTTTGTTGCAGGACGCTTTGTGAATTCTATTGATACCGTAGAAGCTGATGGGATAACCAAAACGGTTTTATTAAGTTCATCAGCCAATTCAAGAACAATTGCAACACCGGCATTAATCAGTGGCAGAGAGAATGTTGATGCACCTGAAGATGATAAATTTAAAAAAGCTAATATTCCTGTAGCTGTTTTGTTAGAAGGAAAGTTTCAGTCGATGTATAACAATCATTTGTCTACAGCAATGAAAGATTCGTTAACAACTTATGGTGGTACATTTATACCACAATGTATCGATGGTAATAAGATGGTGGTAGTATCAGATGGAGACATCGTATTGAATAGCATGAAAGATGGTAATCCAATGCCAATGGGTAGCAATCCATATTTTTATGGTACAGATAAACAGTTCCCTGTTTCTAACAGAGATTTTTTACAAAACTGTTTAGAGTATTTAATTAATCAATCGGGTTTGTCAGAGGCTAAAGCAAAAGATTATACACTTCGTTTATTAGATCCTGTTAAATTAGAAGATGAAAGAACAGAATGGCAAATAGGGAATATTCTTGGCCCTATATTCTTGGTTCTTTTATTTGGATCGATCTATCAGTGGTGGAGAAAAAGAAAATACACACGAATTTAATATTGAAGATTTGATATTAAATATTGTGAATGGAGAATTTGAAAAATATTAAATAACCTAATGGGCAGAACAGAACTAATATATATCGTCTTCGGTGCCGTGCTGCTTTTTGCATTGGTATTGGATCTTGGTTTGCTGAGTAAGAAAAATACTGTTGTTAGTTTACAAACAGCATTGATACAAACAGTTTTTTGGGTTGCCCTGTCATTTGCTTTCTGTGGATTTATTTGGTTTGAAGCCGGTCGACAAGATGCCACACAATATATCTCTGCTTATTTATTAGAGTGGTCACTTTCTATCGATAATATTTTTGTTTTCATTATTATCTTCTCTTTTTTTAAAGTGCATGAAAATAATTATGCAAGAATTTTGTTATTGGGAATATTGATGGCCATTATATTCCGTATTATTTTTATTGCTTTGGGAAGTGAGCTGGTAGCAAGGTTTGAATGGATCATGTATATCTTCGGAGCGTTCCTTGTGTACACAGGAATAAAAATGTTTACCAGTAAAGAAGAAGATGAATTTGATCCGCAGGATAACTGGGCATACAGATCCATGAAAAAAATATTACCTACAACCGACGAAGAACCTAACGGGAAATTTATCATTTTCAGGAACAAGAAAATGTTATTTACTTCTTTGGCAATGGTAGTCGTTATGTTGGGATTGATCGATATTGTTTTTGCATTGGATTCTATTCCCGCGGTTTTTTCTATTATTCCTGACCCTGCAAAAAAATTGCTAATCTATTCGTCTAATATATTTGCTGTATTAGGGTTGCGCAGTTTATTCTTTTTATTAAATGGTGCAGCTAATAAATTCAAATACCTGCAACAAGGAATTGCTATTGTGCTATTATTTATTGGCGCTAAAATGTTAATAGATAAATGGATACACTTACCTGTTTGGGCATCCCTTGTAATGATTGTTGTGTGTATCGCAGGCTCTATTCTTTATTCACTTTATGATAAACAAAAAGCAACGGCATAATTCAATTGCATAATATCTCTACCATAATAACTATTTTAAAAGCAAAGGTTTTGCAGCAAGGAGAAGATGCCGCAATAGAACATTTGTTGTTGGATAGTCGCAAGCTTTTATTTCCTGCCACATCTTTATTTTTTGCCTTGGGGGGACCAAGAAGAAATGGAGCTTCATTTATACAAGAGTTGTATCATAAAGGTGTTCGCAATTTTGTTGTTGATGAAAATTTTGTTGTTGATGATATCAATAAATATTCAGGTGCAACTTTTTTACAAGTAAAAGATACATTAGTTGCATTACATTTATTAGCAGCGTATCATCGCAAACAATTTTCTATTCCAGTAATTGGTATAACAGGTAGCAATGGCAAAACAATTGTGAAAGAATGGCTGTATCAATTATTGCAGGAAGATTTTAATATTGTCCGTAGTCCTAAAAGTTATAACTCGCAAATAGGAGTACCGCTGAGTGTATGGCAGATGAATGATCAGCATACGCTGGCCATTTTTGAAGCAGGTATTTCGCAGCCGGATGAAATGCAACAATTGCAAAAGATCATTGAGCCTACCATTGGTGTATTTACCAATATTGGTGAGGCGCATGCTGAAGGATTTTTAAATATTCGTCAGAAAATAAATGAAAAACTAAAATTATTTATACATAGTGATCTGCTTATTTATGGATCTGATGATCATGATGTAAATGATGCCGTGCCCATGTTTGCCAACAATGTCCGACCCGCAGAAACATTTCAGCTTTTCTCCTGGGGAAAGAATGCGGAGGCAGCATTGCATATCAATTCCATAGAAAAAATTGCCACACAAACAACTATTATAGCTTCTCTTAAAGAAGAAGACCAGCAGGAACAAATTATAAAATGCGTTATTTCTTTTATAGATGATGCGTCTATTGAAAATGCTATTACGTGTTTGTGTGTGTTGATACATTTACAAATACCGGCAAATATTATTGCAGAGAGAATGCTTCGTCTGCGTCCGGTTGAAATGCGTTTAGAATTAAAACAGGGGAATAATAATTGTTCCATCATTAATGATAGCTATAGTGCTGATATCAATTCATTGGTAATTGCATTGAATTTTTTGCAACAACAACAACAGCATACAAAGCGTACACTGATATTGAGTGATATACTTCAATCAGGTAAAAGTAATAATGAGTTATATGAAGATATTGCGCATATCCTTGAACAAAAAAATATTGATCGGTTAATTGGTATCGGTCCTGAAATTTCTAAACATGAAGAAACGTTTAAGAATATTAAACAGGTAACTTTTTTCCCATCAACACTGGCTTTCAAAGAACAATTCTATTCGCTTCATTTTATTAATGAAACGATCTTATTGAAAGGAGCGAGGGTTTTTGAATTCGAACAGATAGGGCATTTGTTAGAGCAGCAGGTTCACCAAACGGTATTGGAAATTAATTTGAATGCGGTAACACATAATCTTAAACAATATCAGCAACAATTAAATCCCGGTGTAAAACTAATGGCGATGGTAAAAGCCTTTAGTTATGGAAGCGGAAGTTTTGAGATCGCGAATTTGTTACAATTTCAAAATGTAGATTACCTGGCTGTTGCATATGCGGATGAAGGTGTTGAATTACGTAAAGCCGGTATTACATTGCCTATCATGGTAATGAATGCGGAAGAGACCACGTTTGATATATTGGTACAACATAACCTTGAGCCTGAATTATACTCGTTCAATATTTTAGAAGCATTTGAAAAATATTTGCATCAATCAGGCATTAATAATTTTCCTGTGCATATTAAATTAGATACGGGTATGCATCGCTTAGGTTTTGAGGCTGCTGATATTAAAAAACTTTGCGATCATTTAAAAGATAATTCCATATTTAAAATACAAAGTGTATTTACACATTTGGCCGCAAGCGATTCTGTGGAGCATGATGAGTTTACAAAATATCAGGCAAACGAATTTAAGAAAGCGGCTCTGTTATTGGAGAAGGCTATTGCGTATCCTTTTTTACAACACATGGCTAATACATCAGCCATTCATCGTCATAAAGAGTTGCAATTGGATATGGTAAGACTTGGTATTGGTTTATATGGTGTTGATAGCGCTCCTGCAATGCAACAACAATTAAAAAATGTTACTACTTTAAAGACGACCATTTCACAAATAAAAAAAGTAAAAGCGGGTGAAAGTGTTGGTTATAGTCGTAAAGGAATTGCGGTTAAAGATTCTGTAATTGCTACGGTGCGTATTGGCTATGCTGATGGTTATCCGAGAATATTAAGTAATGGGATAGGTAAAATGTACATCAACGGAAAACTTGTTCCAATAATAGGTAATGTTTGTATGGATATGATAATGCTTGATATAACCGGCGTTGATGTGCAGGAAGGTGATCAGGTAATTGTATTCGGAGAAGATCTGCCGGTTAGCGATGTTGCTAAATGGTCACAAACAATTGCGTATGAAATATTGACCGGAATTTCGCAACGTGTGAAAAGGGTTTATTTTGAAGAATAACAAAAAGGAAATCCAAAAGAACAAAAAAAATAAAACGCAAAAAACAAAATTCAATATTTTAAATAACAATTTAACAACTAACCATTTATCATTTATAATTACCTTAGAGGCTTATGAAAGGAAGAACCGTTGCACTCATTATCATTTTAGTTGTGCTTGCTGATCAGGCATTAAAAATTTATATTAAAACACATTATCGTGTTGGGGATTATAATTATGTATTGGGCGATTGGTTCCGTTTGTATTTTATAGAAAACGAGGGGATGGCTTATGGCTGGAAATTTGGCGGAGGCTTCGGTAAAATAGCGTTAACGCTTTTTAGATTGATAGCTGTTGGTTTTGGTATTTGGTACCTACATAGCATTGTTGAAAAGAAAGATCATCCGGGTTTTATTATTTGCGCGTCACTTATTTTTGCAGGTGCATTTGGCAATTTAATTGATAGCATGTTTTACGGATTAATTTTTAATGAAAGTACCCCTATACAAATTGCTACACTGTTTCCTAAAGGTGGGGGATATGCTCCTTTTTTACACGGAAGAGTAGTAGATATGCTATATTTTCCTATCATTCATGATGCTACTTTTCCTAAATGGGTGCCTTTTTGGGGAGGAGATGATTTTGAATTTTTCCGTCCGATATTTAACCTGGCAGACGCTTCTATCTCTGTAGGTGTAATGGCTATTTTAATATTTCAAAGGAAATTTTTTAAGCATTCTCATGAAGCCGCTGTTGTTACTGAAGATCAGAGTAACAGGGTAAATTAGTTTCGTTTTTTTATTGCGCTTTCCTAATCTATACAACATGCTTATATGTAAAAAGCAATGCCTTTTAGAGCATTGCTTTTTATTTTCAGTTTGGCCTTAGTAAATTATTGGCGGGTGAATTTTTCTGTTGCTATTGATTCATGTCCGGTATAACTATTGTTAACAGTAAGTGTTAAGGTATTTCCAGAAATTACAAATGGATCTAAGATACCACTGGTGCCGCTTCCTGAAAATAACGTAAGGTTGTTACTAATGACAATATATATACCACTGTCATCAAGGGTAGGAGTAGTTGTTGAATAGTCAACTACTGTATATGATTGGTTTTCATTAAAGCTAGCTACTAACGTATGTCCATGACCAGATGCAGCTATAGTAGTATCCGTAATTAAGGTAGTAAAAGGAGTTGTTGTAGAATCTACCGTTACCCGGTGAACAGAACTAACTTCCCAATTGCCTATGATAGAACTTGGGGAACTGCTTTTTTTGCACGAAGAGAAAGATATAATCGTAACGCCGGCTATAAAAAAAATAGCGGGAAGATGGAAATAGATTTTCATGGCTTTATAGGTTTTTGTTTTAGAATATTTGGAAGGTATAGATTTATTTTAAAAAGGGTGTGAAATCACGAACAGAAATTGTCCACATATATCGTTAAACAGGCCTTTTGGCAAGCTTTTACCTATTTTACTAATGATTTCAAATAGTTAAGAAATGGTTCTTCTTCCCAGCTATCATTATATTTTTCTCCATTGATAAAAAAAGAAGGTGTTCCGTTTACGCCACTTCTTACACCACTTTCAAAATCGGCATCTACTTTTTTTATCAGTTCGGGTTTCTCAAAATCGTTCTCAAACTGTTCAACGTTTAATTTTAACTGGGCGGCATATTTTATAAGCGATTCATCATCCAATCTGCTCTGGAATTCAAATAAGTGATCATGCATTTCCCAGAATTTATTTTGCATCGCTGCAGCCTCACTTGCCACCGCCGCGTTTACGGCATTGGGGTGGATTTCGGCTAACGGAAAATTTCTGAAAACAAATTTTAATTTGTTGCCCATTTTTTTCTGAATACTCTTTACTATAGGGTACGCATGACCGCAATGTGGACACTGATAATCTCCATATTCTACCAATTCAATAGGTGCATTGACATTGCCTTGGATATGATCCTGGCTGTTTACTGCTGTTCTTAATTTTGACATAGATCTATTTTTTATCCATTGTTTCTAATGCATCCAATATTCCATCGGCTCCCGGGTTCATGCCAACGGGAGATAAATAATTCCAGCGAATGATGCCTTCTTCATCAAGAACAAATATGGCTCTTTGTGATTCACCTTCTGTTGCATCATACACATCGTATAATTTTGCTATGGCGCCTTTTGGTTCAAAATCTGCGAGTAATGGAAAATGAAATTTTCTATCCTGACAAAAAGCAAAATGACTCCATTTGCTATCTACAGAAATACCGATCATCTCAGCATTGTGTTGATGAAATAATTTTAATGTCTCATTATATAAACCCATTTGGTCGCTACATACAGGGCTCCAGTCTGCGGGGTAAAAAGCTAAAATTACTTTTTTGCCTTTTAGTTGGCTTAACTGTATTTTTTGATCTGGTGTAGATGCCAATGAGAATTCCGGTGCTTTAGTTCCTATTGCTAACATATTGTAGGTTTATTTCAAATGTACGTACTTTGGCTATATAAAAATAGCAGCGCCCATAGATCGCTGCTAAACAAAATTGTAGAATATTTTTACCTGGCAATTATTTATTGCCGATTAAATTTTTCTGTTATTGAAGTTGAAGAAAGCCCCGGATTACTTGTGTTTATGTTAATAGTCAACGAATTTCCTCCAACTGTAAAATAGAAAGTTTGGCCTGTAGTACTGCTGCCGGTAAATAATGTTAAACTGTCACTAAGAATAATATAAGTACCATTACTTTGAATTGTAACGGGTGTTGAAAAGAAACTATATTGTGTTTCTGTATTATCAGCAAAAAAGGATATTACCTGGGAATGTCCATGCGTTAAAGTAGTATCAAATGTTGTAGAAGAAACGGGCGTAGTAGTAGAATCTACCACTACCTGATCAAGGGAAGTTAACTCCCAGTTACCTACAATAGAATTATTTATGCTGCTTTTTTTACAGGAAGAGAAAGCCATACCTGCTAGTAATAAAATACAAGAAATGCCAATAATTTGTTTCATGGTTGGGTTTTTATTTTTGATGAAGATAAAAAGTAAAAATAATATATACAATAAATTATAATGGCATATGTACTTTTTTTATAAAAAAATTATATGGTTGCTTCTAAATTATTCATTTTTAGCAATGTCCCTTTCAGGAGATGTTGCTGGAAACATTAAATATTAGGCATAAAAAAACAATGTCCTTTGGGGACATTGTAGAAATAAGTTATTACTGATATCATTATTGTTTAATAAACAAAATAGATACGCTATCGGACCCTATTCCAGGAGCGCTCAAAATTTCTGAAATTGTCAAACTATCACCAGCAATTTTATATTGATCTGTTTCATTAACAGTTGGACTTACAAAGGTGATATTGCCGAGTGTAGCATTGAGGCTATAAGTACCTACCGCAATAGAAGTTGGTGGAACCGTGGTATAATCAGTTTCTGTAAAAGAGTTATTACTATTAAAGACAAAAACGTCTGTATGCCCGTGTACGTAATTCGAATCGGTAGTAGTACTTGTAGCAGGAATATATGTGGAATCAATTTGTACAAGGTGTGAAGACTTTGCTTCCCATGTTCCTCCAATTGCAGAGGATGTTGGGCTACCGCTGGTTTTTTTACATGCAGTAAAAAATAACGCACACACCAGTAATAATACAGGAATAAGAATAATTTTTTTCATGGTCGTTTAGTTTTGGTTATTAATAAGTTTTAATGAAGGTATATATTTTTTTAATATCGAGTGCTTTTTAAGCTTATTTCTCAGCAACGTCTCCTGAAAGGGACGTTGCGTTGATTATTACTCAGTAATCTTTATAAATCTATATAGCGTTGAAGATTTTTGATGATTGTAGTATTAGTTATAGCGGTGAACGCAACGTCCCTTTCAGGAGACGTTGCTGGAAAAAGAAAGCATCAATAAGTCAGACGGGGACCGTCAGACTTATTTTAATTCACCAACCATCTCTGCAGGGATAACCCATGCATCAAATTCGGCCGGTGTAACGTAGCCTAATTTTACGGCCATTTCTTTTAATGTTGTTCCTTCTTTGTGTGCTTTTTGTGCAATTTCTGCAGCTTTGTAGTAACCAATTTTTGTGTTGAGTGATGTTACCAACATCAAAGAATTATTTACGTGCTTTTTAATATTCTCTTCAATTGGTGCTAAACCTATTGCACATTTATCATTGAAAGAAACACAGCCATCGCCGATCAATCTTGCACTGTGTAAAAAGTTGAAGATCATTACGGGTTTAAAAACATTTAATTCAAAATGCCCCATGCTGCCGCCGATACCGATGGTAACATCATTACCCATTACCTGTGCCGCTATCATGGTTAATGCTTCGCATTGTGTTGGGTTTACTTTACCCGGCATAATAGATGAACCAGGTTCGTTATCAGGAATAAATATTTCGCCGATACCACTGCGTGGACCGCTTGATAGCATGCGGATATCGTTGGCAATTTTCATTAAGCTAACGGCAACAGTTTTTAATGCGCCGTGCGCTTCAACAATAGCGTCGTGTGCGGCCAATGCTTCAAATTTATTATCTGCAGTGATAAAAGGAATGCCTGTTAGTTTCGCAATATGTTTCGCAACATTTTCTGAATAACCTTTTGGTGTGTTAATGCCTGTTCCTACTGCAGTTCCGCCCAATGCTAATTCGCTTAAATGTGTAAGTGTATTTTTTATTGCTTTTAATCCGTGGTTTAATTGAGATACATAACCACTGAATTCTTGCCCTACTGTTAATGGAGTTGCATCCATAAAATGTGTACGGCCGATCTTTACAACGTGCATGTATTCTTTACTTTTTGCAGCAAGTGTATCTCTTAATTTTTCTATTCCGGGAATTGTTACATCTAACAAAATTTTATAAGCAGCAATATGCATTGCTGTTGGAAAAGTATCATTGCTTGATTGAGATTTATTTACATCATCATTTGGATGTAAAAATTTTTCTTTGTCGGATAATTGTCCGCCGTTGATAACATGGCCGCGATAAGCCACTACTTCATTTACATTCATATTGCTTTGTGTACCGCTACCAGTCTGCCATACAACTAACGGAAAGTAAGCATCTAATTTTCCTGCTAAAATTTCATCACACACTTTACCGATCAGGTCACTTTTTTCTTTTGGTAAAACACCTGCTTCCAAATTTGTTATGGCAGCAGCTTTCTTTAAATAGGCAAATGCCTTAATAATTTCTTTCGGCATTTTATTAATGTCTTGCGCAATTTTAAAGTTGTCGATGCTGCGTTGTGTTTGTGCACCATAATAAGCGTCTACAGGAACTTTTACTTCGCCCATAGTGTCTTTCTCAATTCTGTATTCCATAATCGTGGTATAGTTTGTGTATTATAAGAGTTATTAGCGTTGCGAAATTACTTCAAAACCTACAATGACCCTTATTTTTATAGGGATACTTTTCAATTATGCACTTTTGTTTAAACATATTGCTGGTATTGAGTTTGACAGCCTGCGGAAGCCCGGGCAACGGTATTATTCCTATGGATAGTAAGGATAGTTTGCATTTTGTAGATAGTATCAATGGTATAAAAGATCCCGCTCCACTTCCGCTTATTAAGACTGATACTATGCCGGCATCACCTGATATTTTTAAAAGAGATGACATCGTTGCGTTTGCGAAAACTTTATTAGGTACAACTTATAAGTACGCGTGTTCTAATCCATCAGAAGGATTTGATTGTTCAGGATTTGTATATTATGTGTACAGTCATTTTAATATTAAAGTGCCAAGGTCCTCCGGAGAATTTTCAAACGAGGGACATGAAGTAAGCATTGCGAATGCACAGCCGGGAGATATTATTTTATTTACGGGTACAGATAGTACGGATCGTACAATTGGGCACATGGGTATTATAACAGAAAATACTGGAATACTAAAATTTATACATGCCAATTCAGGTAAGGCTTACAGTGTAGTGGTATCTCCTTTTGATCATTATTATCAGTCAAGATTTATTAAGATCGTGAATATATTGGATATGCATTAAAATTTCTGATTTCTGATTTAGGATATCTGATTTTTAAAATAACCATTCTTCTTACAATCATAAATCAGATATCCTAAATCAGCAATCAATCTCATTTCCCTATAAAATTTGCTTTTCTTTTTTCTAAAAAAGCCGTTGCACCTTCCTTCATATCTGCAGTGCCGAAACATTTTCCGAATTCATTTATTTCAACATCAAATCCATTTTTTGTTTCGTCAAAAACAGCATTCACAGCTTTTATAACGGCTGTTATTGCTAAAGGTGCTTTTGTATTAATGATGTCGAGGAGCGATCTTGTTTTATTTAGTAATTCATCTTGTGGTACTACATAATTTACCAATCCATATTGTAAGGCCGTATTGGCATCGATCATGTTACCTGTTAATAATAATTCTGTTGCTCGGCCTTTACCAATTAATTGTGTAAGTCGTTGTGTACCGCCATAGCCCGGTATTAAACCAAGATTAACTTCTGGCTGTCCGAATTTTGCTGTATCACTACACAATCTAAAATGACAGGCCATTGCTAACTCACAGCCTCCACCCAATGCAAAACCATTTACTGCGGCAACGATTGGTTTGGGGCTTTTTTCTATTTTGGTAAATAAGATGTCTTGTCCTTTTTGCGCCAATGCTTTGCCTCCCGCTGCATTTAATGCTAAAAATTCATTTATATCGGCGCCTGCCACAAAGGCCTTTTGTCCTGATCCGGTAATGATAGCCGATTTTATTTCGGAACGGGTATATATTTCCTCAATAGCCAGAGATAATTCCTCAATAACTACCTTATTTAAAGCATTTAATTTATCCGGACGATTAATTGTTATGATAAAAATGCCTGTGGATAATTCGGTTGTAAGTGTTGAATACATAGATTATATAGATAATTGATATTTAACAAATGTAGTAGCATTTTATTCCAAAAAAACAGATATTTGCAACGTATATAAAATTGGAATGATATTAGCTGAGTTCCAGTAAATTAATCAACCTAAAAAATAAAGTAATGACAACAAAACAATTCTATCAGGGAATTAAAGTGAGTTTATTGAGTGCTGTTTTATTAGTGACATTTTCAAAAGCTAAGGCACAAGAGGCTGCATTCGACAAAGGATCTAAAACATTAGGACTTTCTTTAGGTGTAGGAGATGGAGAGGGGCCTTATGATTATTATGGGGATAATAGCCATAGTGCCCTACCTGCGTTTGCTGTAACCTATGATCAGGGAATTGTTGGTGATGTTGGTCCGGGAACAATTGGTGTTGGAGGAATCGCCGCATTTAAAGAAGCGTATGATAATTATAATGGAGGTACAGCTACCTGGTCATCATTTATGATTGGTGTGCGTGGTGATTATCATCTTACTATCTTGAAAGATAAAAATAACAAATTTGATCCTTATGCAGGTGTAACGCTCGGTGCAAGATTTAATCATTTTCATGATTCGGGATCTGGATATAATTCCAATAATTCGAATGCTATTATCGCGCCATTTATAGGAGCGAAATATAACTTTGCATCACATGTTGGTGTATTTGCAGAAGCGGCTTTTGATATCTCTTTATTACGTGGAGGTATTTGCTTTAACTTCTAATAAAGAAATTTCTAAATTATATAAAAAAGTGATCGGCATTTACCGATCACTTTTTTTATGGAGAGATTTTGAATCTAAAAATTACGATGCTTTTTTACCCAGTCTGTAATATATTCTACAATATCATGTGTAGGAGTGCCGGGAGGAAATAATGTGCCTACACCTATTTTATGGAGCGTATCCATATCATCATCAGGAATAATGCCACCGCCTGTTAACAGTACATCATCCATTCCTTTTTCTTTCATTAACTGCATTATCTTTGGGAAAACGGTATTGTGTGCGCCACTTAAAATACTAATGCCGATAACATCAACATCTTCCTGCAACGCAGCATTAACAACCATTTCAGGGGTTTGTCGTAAGCCGGTATAAATTACTTCCATGCCTGCATCACGTAAAGAAATAGCAATGATCTTGGCCCCGCGGTCATGGCCATCAAGGCCAACTTTTGCAACTAATATTCTGATGGGTCGTTTCACTTTAATTAAGAATTAATAATTAGTAATTAATAATTCTTTTAATTTATAGTTGTAGTTATTTAAATAACGATCTCAAAATTCGCACAATTATTAATTCTTAATTACTAATTATTAATTTTGAAAAACATTCAGTCCTGTTTTAATTCTGCTAATCGTTTCTTTTTTGCCAATTAGCGTTGCGATGTTGAATACGCTTGGTCCGAATTTACCACCTACTAACATTATCCTAAAAGGTAACATTAATTCTCCGGTTTTTAATTGATTGGCTGCAGCTAATTCTTTAAAACCATTTTCCAGATCATCGTGTTGCCATGATGTATTTAGTTCCAATGCTTTTATTAATTCTGCAAAAAATAGTTGTTTCTTTTCATCCCATTTTGGTTTTACGGCCGCTTCATCTAATGTTGAAGGTGCTTTGAAAAAGAAAATACCCTGCTCATAAAAATCACTTAATAAAGTACAGCGATCTTTTATTAAGTCGATTACCTTCAATAAATAAAGGCCGTCCATTTCAATACCTTTCGCTTCAAAAATATCAGCAACTATCGCTGCATAATTATCTGCCGGTAATTTTTTTATCCATTCATGATTGAACCATTTCGCTTTTTCAAAATCGAATTTAGCACCGCCTTTGTGTACGCGTTCCATAGAAAATTTATCGATCAATTCTTCCATTGAAAAAACTTCCTGTTCTGTACCATCGTTCCAGCCAAGTACTGCCAATAAATTATTAAATGCTTCAGGTAAAAATCCTAATTCTTTGAAACCTTTTGTGGTATCGCGGGTTATAGGATCTTGCCAATCCATTGCATATACAGGAAATCCTAAGCGATCGCCATCGCGCTTACTTAGTTTTCCATTGCCATCAGGCTTTAATATTAAAGGCAGATGTGCCCATTGCGGCATTTTATCTAACCCAAATAAATATTTCCATAGCAATACATGTATTGGTGCACTTGGCAACCATTCTTCTCCGCGAAACGCGTGTGTTATTTTCATTAAATGATCATCTACTACGACAGCTAAATGATAGGTTGGCATTCCATCTGCTTTCAATAAAACTTTATCATCAACGGTATTGGTATCAAAAGAAATTTCACCGCGGATCATATCCGTTAAATGAATATGTTCATCTGGTTCTACTTTGATACGGATAACATAAGGAGTGCCTGTATCTAATAATCTTTGTGTTTCTTCAGGCAACAGGTTCAGAGAATTTTTCATGTTCTGCCTGATATGATGATCATATTGCAAACTATGACTGCCGGCAGTTTTTAGTCTTTCTCTCATTGCCTCAATTTCTTCCGGTGTATCGAAAGCGTAATAGGCACGACCATCTTTTATTAACTGATCAGCATATTGTTTGTAGATCGCTTTTCTTTCACTTTGTCTGTATGGTCCGTAAGATCCGCCGTGTTGGCAACTTTCGTCAGGTATCAATCCGCACCATTGCAGGCAATTAAAAATATATTCTTCTGCGCCGGCAACAAAACGGGTTTGGTCCGTATCCTCAATACGAACAATAAAATCGCCACCGTGTTTTTTGGCAAATAAATAATTGAACAATACGGTGCGTACGCCACCTAAATGCAAGCCACCTGTAGGACTTGGTGCAAATCGAACTCTTACTTTACTCATGGAGCAAAGATAAATGGTAAATGGTTAATTGTAAATGGTAAATGTGCGAGGATATTTTTTGTTACCGGCATTTGTTTTTTTGTTCAGCATCGTTGCGTCGCACATTTCAGCGTCATACCTGTTTTGAGCTTTTATCTGAGCGTAGGTTGTTGGTCAGGAGACCAACAACGGCGGTATCATTAGTTATTATTCAAATAAGGGATAGTCATTTTTATCTGGCATCCATTCCCCGGGCTGCTATGTATTTCCAATTCACCATTAAATGATTCTATTCGGTTACTCATATTGGCGAGACCTATTCCTTTTCTTTTTTGTTCCATATCAAATCCATTTCCGTCATCTTGTATCGACACATACAAGTATTGTGTATCATCTGTCAACGAAATATTAGTATGTGCGGCGTTAGAATGTTTTAAAATATTATTCATTTGTTCCTGAATAATGCGATAAATATTTATTTTAAGATCATCGTCAATAGTTTGGTTATTCAAATTATAAATAACGGTAGTTTTTATGGATGAGCTTGCATTCAATTTATCGATCAGTGAATTGATCAAATCTTTAAGATCAATTCCTTTAATAGGCGTAACCTGTTCTTTACTTAACGAACGCATTTCATCAATTGCATTATCCACTAATTCAAGAGAGCTTTTAATTAATCCTCTGCCTGCAAATTCGTCCTTTGCAGCCATGCCCAGGTAAAGCTTTGTGCCTGCTAATATTTGGTTAACATTATCATGTAATTCCTGGCCGATCCTGTTTCTTTCTTTTTCTTCCGCTTTTAAAACGGCTCTGGTAATTCTTTTTTGCTCTTGTACTTTCTGCTCCAATACTTGTTTCTGCAATAATTTATTTTCTGTAACATCAATTAAAGTTCCTATAATGGCCGCTTTTCCTTGGTATTGAGTTATTGTTCCAAAAATTTCTAATCGTATAATATCGCCATCTTTTTTTACACCATCAATTTCATAAGGGGTAGTTTCTTTTGACCCTTCAATACGGTTACGCATATTATTTCTTATTAATTCTGTATAAGGCTGATGTGCCAATGATTCTACAGAAACGGAATTGATAAGTTCACTCTGCTCATAACCAAATATTGTTGCGAATTTCGGATTGACGTACATATATTTTCCTTTCTGAATAATATATACACCTACGGATGATTTTTCAACAAGGTCCCTGAATTTTGCTTCTGCTTCGATCAGTTCATCTTCTGCTTTTTTTCGATCTGTAATATCCCGGATATAAGATTGATAGCTTCCATCAGGTAACATTTTTACATTTATATCAGCAGAGAAAATAGCGCCATTTTTTCTTATTAGAATTCGTTCATTGCGAACGATCTCATTATTCTCAAGTCGCTTGAAATTTAATGGATTTGTTTTAAGCGCTTCCTTGTCTAAAATATCTTCAAGGGATAGAGATAAAAATTCTTCTTGAGAATAACCAAAAATTTCGCAGGCACTTTGATTTACCTGTTCAAATATTTTATTCTTATTAATTATCGTAATGCCATCTGCAGCCTGCTCAAATAATAAACGATACCTGTTCTCACTTCGCTGAATTTCATTTTCTGCTTTTTTCCGATCTGTAATATCCCGGATAAAAGATTGCAAACTTCCATCGGGAAGTATTTTGGCATTTATTTCTACAGGAAAAATGGAGCCATCTTTTCTTTTAAGTATTCTTTCTTTATAAAGAGTTTTTTGAGGTGTAAATGCTTTAAGATCTATAGGATTACCTATAAGATTATCAGGGTCAACTATATCTTCCAATCTAAGTGATAAAAATTCAGCAACAGAATAGCCGAACATTTCGCAGGCACTTGGGTTAACACTTTTGATAACATTGTTTTCCTTTGATACCATTATCGCATCTGCAGCCTGTTCAAATAATAAGCGATACATACTTTCGCTTTGTTGAATTTCTTTTTCTGCTTTTTTTCGATCGGTAATATCACGCACAAAAGATTGGAGGCTTCCATTAGGAAGTATTTTGGCATTTATTTCTACAGGAACAATAGAA